>Ga0180217_1000039_pt1 | contig 277892 bp, 246 predicted proteins | sample eDN3rd37CBELigOP_FD_128521 | JGI IMG/M metagenome (GOLD analysis project Ga0180217, IMG submission 128521) | Enriched Organic Plus compost microbial communities from Emeryville, California, USA - eDNA 3rd pass 37_C BE-Lig OP (version 2) (version 2) ... | reverse complement strand
GTCGAAGGCATCAACAACAAGATCAAGGTCATCAAGCGGGTGGCCTACGGCTACCGGGACGACGCCTACTTCTTCCTGAAGATCCGGGCGGCCTTCCCCGGACTTGGGTGAAGAACCTTTTTTATTGGCCGCCGTCGGCGGCCAATAAAAAAAGCCCAAAGTTTTGGCGACGGGACTTTCGCGCCGTCCGTACGGCGAGGCGCCAAAACTTCGGGCCCCGGCTAGTGCCGACATCCCCCCCGCGCCTGTCGGCGCGCCCCCCCTTAGGGGGGCTTTCCTCCATGCGGCCGTGTCGCAACTTGGATGCAGGGTCATCGCATCGGCAGCGGTATGACCTTGCGCAGGCATTTGCGAGGAGAGGGCGGATGGACGGGTTGTTGCGGATGGAGGTGCCGTGGTGGGAGGTGGTGCTGCGCGGCGTCGTGGTGTTCGCGGTGCTGATGGCGCTGATCCGGCTGTCGGGGAAGCGCACGGTGGGGCAGTTCACGCCGTTCGACCTGCTGGTGCTGGTGCTGCTGGGCGACGCGGTGCAGGGCTCGATGATCGCGGGCGACGAGTCGCTGCAGGGCGGGCTGCTGCTCGCATTCACGTTGCTCGCCTGCAACCAGCTGGTCGGCTTCGCGACCGCGCGCAGCCGGCGCCTGGAGGTGCTGGTGGAGGGTCGGCCGGACATCCTGGTCCGCAACGGCCGGGTGGATCGGCGCATGCTGCGCCGCGCCGACATGAACATCGACGACCTGCAGGAGGCCATGCGCGAGCACGACGTGGTGGCGATGGAGGACGTGCGGCTCGCGCTGCTGGAGAAGGACGGCTCGATCACCATCCTCAAGCGCAAGCGGAAGGACGAAGGCTAGGCGAGCTCGCGCAGCCAGTCGCGCGGCCTGAGGTAGTCCGCCAGCCGCGCCTCGGCGCTGCCGGGCGCCGGCGCGTAGCCGTACTCCCAGCGCACCAGCGGCGGCAGGCTCATCAGGATGGACTCGGCGCGGCCGCCGGACTGCAGCCCGAACAGCGTGCCGCGGTCGTACACCAGGTTGAACTCGACGTAGCGCCCGCGCCGGTACAGCTGGAACGCGCGCTCGCGCTCGCCATGCGGCGTGTCCTTGCGCCGCGCCACGATCGGCAGGTAGGCGTCGAGGAAGCCGTCGCCGACCGCGCGCAGGTAGGCGAAGTCGGCGTCGAAGTCCGTGTGCAGGTCGTCGAAGAACAGGCCGCCGACGCCGCGCGTCTCGCCGCGGTGCTTCAGGAAGAAGTAGTCGTCGCACCAGCGCTTGTGCGCCTGGTAGCGCGCCTCGCCGCCGAAGGGTTCGCACAGGGCGCGCGCGGTGCGGTGCCAGTGCAGCACGTCCTCGTCGAACGGGTAGAACGGCGTCAGGTCGAAGCCGCCGCCGAACCACCAGGCCACGGTCTCGCCGCCGCGCATCGCGCGGAAATGGCGCACGTTCGCGTGCGTGGTCGGCAGGTAGGGGTTGCGCGGGTGGAACACCAGCGACACGCCGCAGGCGCGCCAGGACGCGCCGGCCAGTTCCGGCCGCGCGGCGCTGGCCGAGGGCGGCAGCTTCGCGCCGGAGACGTCGGAGAAGCCGATGCCGGCCTGCTCGAAGACGGCGCCGTCGCGCAGCACGCGCGTGCGCCCGCCGCCGCCTTCGGCGCGTTCCCAGCGGTCCTCGGCGAAGCGCGCGGCGCCGTCGGCGCCCTCGACCGCGGCGCAGATGCGGTCCTGCAGCCCCAGCAGCCAGTCGCGGACGGTGTCGAACTCACTCATGCGGCTTCAGGGTCTCGTCGAACAGCTCGAGGATGCGGCGATATTCGTCGTACCACGCGTCGGGGTGGGTGAAGCCGTGGCGCTCCAGCGGGTAGGGCGCGATGCTCCAGCCCGGCTTGCGCAGCTCGATCAGGCGCTGCGCCAGGTTCACCGAATCCTCGAAGAACACGTTGTCGTCGATCATGCCGTGCGCGATCAGCAGCCTGTCCTGCAGCCCTTCGGCGAACTCGATCGGCGAGGAGCGGCGGTAGGCCTCCGGGTCGATGTCCGGCGTGTTCAGGATGTTGGACGTGTACTCGTGGTTGTAGCGGGTCCAGTCCGACACCGGGCGCAGCGCGGCGCCGGCCTTGAACGTGCCGGGCGAGCGGAACAGCGCCATGAACGTCATGAAGCCGCCGTAGCTGCCGCCGTAGATGCCGGCGCGGGCGCGGTCGGCCTGGCGCTCGGCCACGGCCCAGTCGAGGCCGTCGAGGTAGTCCTCGAGCTCGGGATGGCCCATGTTGCGGTAGATCGCGTCGCGCCAGTCGCGGCCGTAGCCCGCGGAGCCGCGGTAGTCCAGGTCGAGCACGACGTAGCCGCGCTGCACCAGCAGGTTGTGGAACATCTGCTCGCGGAAGTACTCCGGCCAGCGCAGGTCGGCGTTCTGCAGGTAGCCCGCGCCGTGCACGAACATCACCAGCGGGTACCTGCGGCCCGGCTCGCGCACCGCCGGGCCGTAGAACTTGCCGTGGATGCGGCCGGCGCCGTGCCTGGACGGCACCTCGACGCGTTCCGGCTCGATCCAGCGCATCGCCTTGAACGCCTCGCTGCGGGTGTCGGTGAGCGCGCGCGCGGCGCCGCCCGCCGCCGCGTCCACCACCGCGAGTTGCGGCGGCAGGTAGTGCGCGGAATGCCGCACCAGCAGGCGCGCGCCGTCGGGCGATTCGGCGTAGCCCTCGACGCCGTCCAGCGCGGTCAGCTCGCGCACGTCGCCGCCGCCGGCGCCGACGCGGCAGACCTCGTAATCCACCGGCGAAGCGCGGTTGCAGACGAACAGGAAGCCGCGCCCGTCGGCCGCGACCTGCGGCTGCGAGACCTCCCAGCGCCCGGAGGTGAGCTGCCGGGGCCGTGCGCCCGCGGCGCCGGTGTCGAGCGTGTACAGGTGCGACCAGCCGCTCTCCTCCGACAGGTACCAGAGCGTGCGGTTGTCCGGCATCCAGCCGAAATCGTTGAAGTCCCAGTTGATCCAGGCGTCGTCGTGCAGGCGGTGGCGGGACACGAGCGCGGGCGCTTCGCCGTCCGCGGCCGCGGACGGGGCGACGGTGGCGATCCAGCGGTCCTTGTTGTCGATCGCGCGCACCAGCACCGCCGCGCTGCGCGAATCCGCGGACCAGTGGATCGCGGGACCGGTGCCGTCGCCGTCGGTCTCGATGCGCACCGGGCGGTCGCCCCTGAGCGGATCCTTGCCGGCCGCGGCGCGCAACGCCGCCAGCGGATCGGTGGCGATGCCCGGCAGCGACGAGAACGACAGCTTGCGCAGCTTGCCGGAGGCGAGGTCCACCAGCCACAGCGTGTGCGGCGCGGGCGGGTTGCGTCCGACCAGCGGGCGGCCTTCCTCGGGTTCCTGGTAGCCGGATTCGGTGACGTAGTGCGGCAGCGACGTCGCCTTGCCCGCGTCCGCGCCCTTGGGCGTGGTGGCGACGAGCAGCCAGCGGCCGTCCGGCGACATCGCGGTGTCGCCGATCACCACGTCGTCGCCGAGGTAGGCCGGCGCCGGCGAGCGGCTCGGGTCGGCGGCGCGCCAGGCCTCCTGCTGCTCGCGGGCGGCCTCGCGGCGCTCGCGGTCCTCGCGCAGCGTGGCGATCAGGCGGAGCTGGCGCTCGCGCAGGTCGTCGGCCTCCGGCGCCGCGCCCGGCGCGCGCTCGGCGAGTACGCGGGCGGCCTGGGCCACGCCGCCCGCCGCGGTCCAGCGGTACCAGTCGTTGCCCACCCGCCAGGACAGCGAGCCGTCGCTGCCCCACTGCGGCAGCGCCTGGCGCGCCTCGTCGCGGGTGAGCTGCTGCAGCGCGCCGCTGCGCAGGTCGCGCACGAACACGTCGCCGTTGCGCACGAAGGCCATGCGCGCGCGCTGCGCGTCGTACACCGGCGCGGAGGCGTCGAGCCCGGCCAGCGCGGCGCCGTCCACGCGTTGCGGCGCGCCGCCGGCCACCGGCACCGTCCACGTGTCGCGCACGGCCGCGCCTTCGCGCTTGAGCCGGTACTGCGCCTGCGTGCCGTCCCACGACCACCAGAAATCCTCGACCGGCGGCCCGATCCAGTCCGGATCCGCCATCGCCTGGGCGAGGGTCAGCGGCGCGGGCGCGGCGGCGGGCGACGGCCCCGCGGCCGGTCCCTGCGCGGCGAAGGCGGGCAGGGCGGCGAGCAGGGCCAGGAGCGTGGCGGCCGGAAGGCGTGGATGGCGCATGGACGGGTTCCCCGGGGAAAACCGGCGCAGCGTAGCAGCCGCCGCGGCCCGCGTGCCGGGGCGAAGGTCATGCGCTTCACGCGGGAGGCGCACAATAGGCGCGGTGGGGCGCCCCTCCGGGCGCCGAGGGAGACGCCGCGTTGGATGCGCTGCTGCTTTCCAGGATCCAGTTCGGGTTCGTCATCTCCTTCCACATCCTGTTCCCGGCCTTCACCATCGGCCTGGCGAGCTGGCTCGCGTTCATCGAGTGGCGCTGGCTGCGCACCCGCGACGACCTCTGGCGCGACCTCTATTTCTTCTGGCTGAAGATCTTCGCCGTGTCGTTCGGCATGGGCGTGGTCTCGGGCATCGTCATGAGCTTCCAGTTCGGCACCAACTGGGCCGTGCTGAGCGAGCGCGCCGGCAACATCCTCGGGCCGCTGCTGTCCTACGAGGTGCTGACGGCGTTCTTCCTGGAGGCCACGTTCCTGGGCGTGATGCTGTTCGGCTGGCGCAAGGTGTCCGACGGCCTGCACTTCTTCGCCACCTGCATGGTGGCGCTGGGCACGCTGATCTCCACGTTCTGGATCATCTCCGCCAACAGCTGGATGCAGACGCCGCAGGGCTACGCGATCGACGCGCGCGGCTGGTTCGTGCCGGTGGACTGGTGGGCGATCGTGTTCAACCCGTCGTTCCCGTACCGGCTGGCGCACATGGTGCTGGCGGCGTTCATCACCACCTGCCTGGTGATCGGCGGCACCAGCGCCTGGTACCTGCGGCGCGGGGTGCACGCCGCGGCGGCCTCGCGCATGCTGCGGCACGCGGTGGCGTTCGCGGCCATCGCCGTGCCACTGCAGATCCTGGCCGGCGACCTGCACGGCCTGAACGTCGGCGAGCACCAGCCGGTGAAGCTCGCGGCGATCGAGGCGCACTGGCACGACGCGGCGCCGGGCGCGGGCACGCCGCTGGTGCTGTTCGCGCTGCCCGACCAGCAGGGCGAGCGCAACGACTACGAGCTCGCGGTGCCGCGCCTGGGCGGGCTGATCCTGAAGCACGAATGGGACGGCACCATCCAGCCGCTGGCGGCGGTGCCGCCGGAAGAGCGCCCGCCGGTGGCGCCGGTGTTCTTCGCGTTCCGGGTGATGGTGGGGCTGGGCGTGCTGATGCTGGTGCTCGCGCTGGCCTCGCTGTGGGCCTGGCGGCGCGGCACGCTGGAACGTTCGCGCCGGCTGCTCGACTTCTGGCGCTGGATGAGCCCCACCGGCTTCATCGCCCTGCTCGCCGGCTGGTACGTGGTCGAGATCGGCCGCCAGCCCTACGTGGTGTACGGCCTGCTGCGCACCAGCGAGGCGGTGAGCCCCAACATCGCCGCTGCCGCGGTGCTGTCGTCGCTGCTGGTGTACGCCCTGGCCTACGCGGTGATCTTCGGCGCCGGCATCTGGTACCTGCGCAAGCTGCTGCTGGTCGGCCCGGTGAAGCAGCCGCCGAAGGACACGCGCGGCGGCGGGAAGACCCCGGCGCGGCCGTTGTCGCTGCCGGACGAACCGGTGGACCTGCCGGCGGGCGACGCGCGCGGGGCGGGGGAGGTGCGGCGATGAACGGGCTCGAGACCGTGCTGCCGGTGCTGTGGTTCGGCGTGATCGGCTTCGGCGTGCTGATGTACGTGCTGCTGGACGGCTTCGTGCTCGGCATCGGCATCCTCGCGCCGTTCGCGCAGGACGGCGACCAGCTCGACCACATGATGAACACCGCCGCGCCGATCTGGGACGGCAACGAGACCTGGCTGGTGCTCGGCGGCGCCGGCCTGCTCGCCGCGTTCCCGAGCGCCTACGCGCTGATCCTGTCCACGCTGTACCTGCCCGTGCTGCTGATGCTGATCGCGCTGATCTTCCGTGGCGTCGCGTTCGAGTTCCGGTTCAAGGCCACGCGCGGGCGCCGCTTCTGGGGCGGGGCGTTCGCGCTCGGCTCGATGGTCGCGGCGTTCGCGCAGGGCCTGATGCTGGGCGCGATCGTCGAGGGCCTGCCGCGCGCGCCGGACGCCGCCGCCGGCGTGGCGCTGCCCGCCGCCTTCGCCTGGTTCAGCCCGTTCTCGATGCTCACCGGCATCGCGGTGCTGTTCGGCTACGCGTTGCTCGGCGCCACCTGGCTGGTGCTCAAGACCGCCGGGCCGCTGCAGCAGGTGGCGCGCACGCTGACCCGGCCGCTGGTGCTGGTGGTCGTGGCGTTCATGGGGCTGGTGAGCGCGTGGCTGCCCTTCCTCGACTCGCGGATCATGGCGCGCTGGTTCGAGGGCGGGCACTTCTGGTGGCTGGCGCCGGTGCCGCTGCTGGCGCTCGCCAACGCCTTCGCGCTGTGGCGCGCGGCGATGGCCGAGGGCCGCGACGCGCGCCCGTTCGTGCTGACCCTCGCGTTCTTCGCGCTCGGCTTCATCGGCCTGGTGATCGGCATCTGGCCGAACATCGTCCCGCCCGGCCTGAGCCTGTGGGAGGCCTCGTCCTCCGCCTCGTCGCAGCTGTTCCTCGGCGTCGGCATCGTCGTCCTGCTGCCGGCGATCCTGGGCTACACCTGGTGGTCGTACCGCGTGTTCAGGGGCAAGGTGGAAGCGGGGGAGGGCTACCACTGAACGTGTTTCCCGGCGCGCGCCTTTCCGACACAATCGCGGCGATGCGCGCCTACGTCTACAAGAGCCCGAAAAGGGCCGACACCTACGTGTACCTGGCCGCGCGCGACGATTTCGCGCGCCTGCCGGAACCGCTGCGCGCCCGGCTCGGGACGCTGGCCTTCGTGCTCGAAGTCGAGCTCTCCCCGGAGCGCCGGCTCGCCCGCGAGGATCCCGTGGTGGTGATGGAAAACCTCGCGGCGCGCGGCTTCCACCTGCAATTCCCGCCATCGGCCGCCACCGACCCGATGGCCGGCGACTGGGGCACCGATGCCTGACCTGCAGCGCGTCCTGCCACCGGCGGCCCTCGCTTCGGGCGCGGCGCTCGCCGCCGCCGCGGGCCTCGGCGGCGTGCCCGCGGCGCTCGGCGCCACGCTGGCGCAGCCGGCGTTCGCGCTCGCGGCGGCGCACTGGCGGCGTGCGCCGGCCGAGCGCTGGCCGCGGCACGCGCTCGGCCTGGCGTTGCTGTGGGCGGCGGGCGCGATCCTGTTCGCCGCGCTGGTCGCCTGGCCGCTGTCCGCGCTGCTGGCCAGCCGCAGCCTCGGCGCCGCGCTGGCGGTGAGCCTCGCGGTGGGCGTGGCCCTGGTCGCGGCATGGCGGGCATGGCCGTTGTGGCGCGGCCTCGAGCGCGACGGCGGCCAGGCCTCCGAGCATTGGCGCGAGCTGTCGCGCGTGGAGGCCGGCGAATGGCGCGGCCTCGCCGCGGCCGGCGTGGTGGTGGCGCTCGCGGCGCTGCCGCTGCTGCTCGCGTGGCCGGGCCTGCTCGGCGATGGCGCGCGCTGGGGGCTGGCGCTGGCGTCGCTCGCCATCGCCCCCGCGCTGCACGCGGCGCTGCAGCGCCTTCCGCCGCCGGCACCGCTCGCCCCGGCGTGGCAGCCGCTGCCCGTGGACGAGGAAGACGAGGCCGCGGCGCTGGAAGGCGATGCGCTCGCCCCGGGGGAAACGCTCGAATCCGCGCTCTACGCCGCCGCGCGCAACGGCCGCGTGGACCGCGCGCTCGCGCTGCTCGACGCGGGCGCCGATCCGGCCGCGCCGCCGCCGGCGGACAGCCGCGACCAGCGCTCGCTGCCGGTGCTGGCGGCGGTGCTGCCGGACCTGCGCCTGCTGCGCGCGCTCATCGCCCGGGGCGTGGACCTCAACGCCGCGCACGCCGGCCTGACGCCGCTGCTGGCGGCCACGCGCGACAGCTGGCACGGCCGTCCGGAAGCGGTGATGACGCTGCTCGCCAACGGCGCCGACCCGCGCGTGCGCGACCTCGAGGGCAACACGCCGCTGCACCACGCGGCGCGCAGTTCCGACCCCGGCGTCGCGGCGCTGCTGCGCGACGCCGCGGCCGAGCTGGAGGTGCGCAACAACGACGGCCTGACCCCGCTCGGCGTCGCCTGCGCCGCGGGCAACTGGCGGCTGGCGCGCTTCCTGCTCGAGCGCGGCGCGGTGGTCCAGGCCGACGGCGCCACGCCCGCGCTGCTCGCCGCCGCCGGGGCGGAGGACGACGATCCGGCCGGCGTGCAGCTGCTGCTCAAGCACAAGGCGCGGGTGGACGCGCGCGACCTGCAGGGCCGCAGCGCGCTGCACGAGGCGGCCGCGCGCGGCCACGTGGAGATCATCGCCGCCCTGCTCGCCGCGCACGCCGACGTCGAGGCGCGCGACGGCCGCGGCATCACGCCGCTGCTGGCCGCGGCGCGCGGCGGCAGCGTGGCCGCGGTGGACGCGCTCGCCGCCGCGGGCGCCGACGTGCATGCGGTGGACGCCGACGGCCGCGGCGCGCTCGCCCAGGCCTGCCTCGCCGAGACGCCGTCGCCGCGGCTGGTCGAGCGCCTGCTCGCGCTCGGCGCGGATCCGGCCGTGGTGGACCGCGACGGGCGGCGCGCGCTCGACCACGCGGTGCACGCGGGCCGCTGGTCGCTGGTCGCCGTGCTCGACCCGCAGCATCCGCTGCCCGCGGCGCTGGCGGGCGACGATGCCGCGGGCGACGCCGGCGAAGCGTCCGCCGACGCCGACGCCGACGCCGGCGCGGCGCCGGCCGCCGCGGCCCCGGATCCGGAAGCCCGCGATGGCCTGGCCGACAGCCGCCTGTTCGCGCTGCTCGCGCAGGGCCCCGAGGGCGTGGACGCGCTCGCCGCGCTGCTCGACGCGGGCCATGCGCCCACCGGCGCCGGCGGGCTCGCCCGCTTCCTCGAAGCCTGCGCGGCCACCGGCCGCGACGGTGCGCGCCCGGAACTCGAACGCTTCGCGCTGGGCCTGGTCGAGCGTGGCGCCGACGCGTTCGCGGCCTCGCAGGCCGGCAACCCGCCGCTTGCGCTCGCGGTGCGCCTGGGCTGGCTGCGCCTGTGCGAGCGCCTGCTCGCCGGCGGCGTGGACACCGCCGCGCGCGACGCGCACGGCATGACCGCGCTGCACCTCGCGGCCGCGCTCGGCAGCGAGCCCGCGCTGAAGCTGCTGGTCCGCCACGGCGCCGCGCCCGACGCGCGTGCGCCCGACGGGCAGACGCCGCTCGGCGTCGCCCTCTCGAGCGGCCGCCGCGACCTGGTGGACTGGCTGGAATGGGACGGCTGGCCGCTGCCGCGCCGCCCGCTGCAGGCCGCCGACCTGCCGGCCGCGGCGATCGTGGGCGACGTCGCCGCGGTGCGCCGCCTGCTCGACCTCGGCTTCCCGATCGACGCCACGGACGCGCAGGGCTGCACCGCGCTGCTGCGCGCCGCGGGCGGCGGGCACCGCGAATGCGTGTCGCTGCTGCTCGAGCGCGGCGCCGACCCGCGCATCGCCGCGCTGACCGGCGCGACGCCGCTGTCGGCGGCAGTGAGCATGCGCCACGCGGCCATCGTGGACCGCCTGCTCGCCGCCGGCGCGGGCCTGGAACAGCGCCTCCCCGGCGAGGTCACCGTGCTCATGCTCGCCGCCGCGCTCGGCCTGCCCGACCTCGCCGCGCGCCTGCTGCAGGCCGGCGCCGACGTGCATGCCTGCGACGCACAGGGCCTGACCCCGCTGCACTGCGCGGTGCTGTTCGCGTTCACCGCGCGCGAGAAGCCGCGCGTGCTGGCGCTGCTCGACACGCTGCTGCTGGCGGGCGCCGAGCCCGACGCGCGCGCGGCCGGGCAGGTGACGCCGCTGCTGCTGCTGCTCGGCAGCCGCGCCGAGCCGGGCACCGCCTGCGACGAGGACGTCGTGCTCACCGCGCTCGAGCGCCTGCTGGAGGAGGAGGTCGCGCTCGACGTGCAGGACCCGCGCGGCTTCGGCCCGCTGCACCTGGCGGCGCTGCACGGCCTGCTGCGCGTCACCCAGCGCCTGCTGCGCGCCGGCTGCGACCCGGGCCTGCGCGACGCGCTCAACCGCACGCCGCGCGAAGTCGCGGTGATGCGCGGCTTCGTGGACGTCGCCGCGGAATACGCGCCGGCGCCCGGGGCCGGCAATTCGATCGCGCGCTTCCTGCGGCCGCCGCCGACGTCGTAGCGCCGGTCTTACTTCTCCACCATCTTGCCGAGCACGCCCTCGCCGCGGTCCGCGGCGAACAGCTCCTCCAGGTCCTTGCGCGCTTCCTGCGCGGACTGGATGAGCGCGACCTCGTCGTCGTACACCTGGTGCTGCGCGCGCAGCAGCGCCTCGTCGTGCTCGCGGAAGCGCCCGGCGCGGCGGGACGCCACCTCCTCGGACTCGCCCAGCGCCACCAGCACGCGCTCGCCGGCCTTCACGCTCGAATGGAAGGTCTCGCGCACCACCTCCACGCCCAGGTCCATCAGCTCCCAGGCATGGCGGCGGTTGCGCGCGCGCGCCACCACCGTCGCCGCGGGATACAGGCGCCGCAGCGTGCGCACCGTCTCCAGGTTGGCCTGCACGTCCTCCATGGCGACCACGAACACGCGCACGCCGTCGGCGCCGGCGGCCCGCAGCAGCGCCGGCTGCGCGGGGTCGCCGTAGTACAGCTGGCTGCCGAAGCGGCGCATGAAGTCCACCTGCTCGGGGCTGTGCTCGATCGCCACGAACGGGATCCGCTGCGCCGCCAGCAGGCGGCCCACCACCTGGCCGAAGCGGCCGAAGCCCGCGATCAGCACCTGCGGGTGCGTGTCGGGGATCTCGTCGTACGGGCGGGCGGGGCGGCGCGCGGCGCGGTCGCCGAGCAGCCGCGCCATCGCGATCAGCAGCAGCGGCGTCAGCGCCATGGACACGCCGACCATCGCCACCAGCCGGTCCTGCAGCGCCGCGTCGAGCAGGCCGGCCTTCGCCGCCTCGCCGAACACCACGAACGCGAACTCGCCCCCCAGCGCCAGCACGCTGCCGAGCAGCAGCGCCTCGCGCGGCGCCAGCCGTCCCGGCCGCAGGCCGACCGCGAACAGGATCGCGAACTTCACCGCCAGCAACACCACCACGGCGGCGACGATGGTCCAGGGCTCGGCGGCGACCCGGGCCAGGTCGATGCTCATGCCCACCGCCATGAAGAACAGGCCGAGCAGCAGGCCTTCGAACGGCTGCACCTGCGCCTCGAGCTCGTGCCGGAATTCGGAATCGGCCAGCAGCACGCCGGCGAGGAACGCGCCCAGGCCCATGCTCAGGCCCGCGAGCTGCACCAGCCAGGCGCTGCCCAGCACCACCAGCAGCGCCGTCGCCGTGAACACCTCCGGCATGCGGGTGCGCGCGACCACGCGGAACACGTGGCGCAGCAGCACGCGCCCGCCGAACACCAGCGCCGCGAGCGCGGCCACCGCGCGCAGCACCGCCCACCACGGCGAACCCGCGGCCGGCGCGTCCGCGTGCGCCAGCAACGGGATCGCGGCCAGCAGCGGGATCGCCGCGAGGTCCTGGAACAGCAGGATCGCGAACGCCAGCCGCCCGTAGTCCGCGTTGAGCGCCTTGCGCTCGGACAGCAGCTGCAGCCCGACCGCCGTGGACGAGAGGGCGAGCCCGAAGCCCACCACCAGCGCCGTGCGCCAGCCGCTGCCCAGCGCCAGCGCGATCGCGCCGAGCGCCAGCCCCGACGCCAGCACCTGCGCGCCGCCGGCGCCGAACACGGGCCGCCGCATGATCCGCAGGCGCGAGGGCGAGAGCTCCAGGCCGATGACGAACAGCAGCATCACCACGCCGATCTCGCTGGCGGCGAGCACCGGCCCGGCATCCGCCACCGCGCCCAGCGCGTGCGGGCCGAGCGCGACGCCGGCCGCGAGGTAGCCGAGCACCGCCCCGAGCCCGAAGCGCTTGAACACCGGCACCGCCACCACGGCCGCCAGCAGGAACACCAGGGCAAGCTCCAGACCGCTACCGTGCATGGATCCCTCCGCTTGCGCCGATTATGCGTTGCGCGCTGGCGGAAAACGGATACATCGCGATCCGACGCCGGTCCTGCGCCGCGCTGCGGATTGACACCTCCGCCCGGGCGGCGCATAAAAGGACTCTTGCTCGCATCGGGGAAGGGGTGGCGCGATGAAGGGATTTCGTAGCGTGGGCAACGTGAATGGGCTGGCCGGCCGGGGCAGCCGCAAACGGAGTCCGAAGGTCTCACCGGTCACCAGGGCAGTCCGCACCGCGCTCGCCGCTTCGGCCGCGATGTTCGCGCTGGCAGGGCCGGCGCCCGCGCTCGCCGGCGACTGCACGGCCCCGGTGGACAACACCATCCGCTGCAACGGCGACTTCAACGACACCCTGAACTTCCCGGTCGAGGACCTCACCCTCGTCGTCGGCGACGAAGCGCCCAGCACCATCACCCCGGGCCTCGGCGATCCAGGCATCCTTGCGGATTGGGCCGGCACGATAGGCATCGTCAATTCCGCCGCCATCTCCACGCTCGACGCCAACGGCATCGTCGCCATCGGCAACGACAACATCGACATCGACAACGACGGCGACATCGACGTCGCCAGTTTCGACCAGGCGATCGCGATCTACGCCTATTCCGACGGCGGCGACGTCACCATCGCCAACAGCGGCGCGCTGTCCGCCTACTCGGTCTTCGGCCTGGCCGACGGCATCTTCGCCTCCGGCACCAACGTGGACGTGTCCAACGCCGAGGGCGGCAGCATCTCGGTGGACGGCTACAGCTGGGCCGCGGGCATCGAGGCCCAGGGCCTGGAGTCCACCAGCGTCACCAACGACGGCGACATCACCGCCTACGCCTACGCCGCGGGCGCGTACTCGTTCGGCATCTACGCCACCGGCGAGGACGTCACGGTCGTCAACAACGGCAGCGTGGACGCGCAGGGCTGGTACACCAGCGGCCTCTACGCCCAGTCGGGCGGCGACGCCAGCGTCGAGAACGCGGGCGCCGTCTACGTCGGCACCATCTACAACAGCCTGTACGCCACCGGCATCCATGCCGCCAGCGGCGGCCTCGACAGCGTGGTGTCGGTCACCAACGCGGGCGACGTGGTCGTGAACGGCTACGCCGGCGCCACCGGCATCGAGGCCATCGCCACCGGCGCCGGCAGCAGCGCCAGCGTCAGCAACAGCGGCGACATCTACGTCAACAGCTACTACAAGTACGCGGCCGGCTCGACGGGCATCGTCGCCTCCGCCGACGGCGACGCCACCATCGACAACAGCGGCGGCATCGAGGTCGTCGCCCAGGGCCTGGCCTACGGCGCCCTGGCGCTGGCGTTCAACGGCGACGCCACGGTCACCAATTCCGGCGACATCTCGGTGTCCAACACCGCGGCGCTGTACTACAGCGCGATGGGCATCGTGGCCGCGTCCAACAACGGCTCGGCCTTCGTCGCCAACAGCGGCGGCATCGACGTCTACACCAAGTACATCGGCGTCGGCATCGACGCCAGCGGCGCCACCGGCGTGGACGTGGCCAACAGCGGCGCGATCACCGTGGACGCCTGGTACGGCTACGGCATCCGCGCCATCGCGGGCGGCGGCGACGTCTCCGTCGAGAACAGCGGCAGCATCGACAACTACTACAGCAGTGGCCTGGCCACCGGCTACGCCTGGGGCATCCTGGCCCTGACCTCGGCCGGCGACATCAGCGTCGACAACTCCGGCGACATCAGCACCTACGTGGAGGGCCAGTCGGTCGGCATCTTCGCGCGCGCCCAGGCCGGGAACGTGGACGTCGCCCACAGCGGCAACATCGACGCCTTCAGCCTCGCCAGCACCGCGGCGGGCATCTTCGCCCGCACCGACGACGGCAGCGCGACGGTGGACATCGACGGCGGTTCGATCCTGGCCTACTCGCCCTACGGCGTGGCCTACGGCGTGCTCGGCTCGGCCACCGACATCTCGGTGGTGAACGACGGCGACATCACCGCCGTCGGGGCGTACGCGGCGGCCGGCATCAACGTGTACGGCAGCGACTCCGCCAGCGTCTCCGGCAGCGGCGACATCCTCGCGGTGTCGCTGTACGCCGCGCGCGGCGCGAACGTCGCCGCGGGCGGCGACGTCTCCGTGGACGTCTCGGGCCAAACCACCGCGGTGAGCTATCTCGGCGACGCGGTCGGCCTGTACGCCTACTCGGTGTACGGCGACGTGGACGTCTCCAACGACGGCGAGCTGACCGTGGTCGCGCCCTACGGCCTGGCCGACGGCATCTTCGCCTCCGGCGCCAACGTCAGTGTCGGCAACGGGGCGAACGGCGAGATCGTGGCGGTCGGCTACGACTGGGCGGCGGGCATCGAGGCCCAGGGCACCGACTCCGTGTCGGTTTCCAACGCCGGCAGCATCACCGCGGTCACCTATGGCGTGAGCGAGGCCTTCGGCATCTACGCCGCGAGCGGCGACGGCGGCACCACGGTGCAGAACGACGGCGCCATCTACGTCCGGGGCTACGACCAGGCCGTGGGCATCAACGCCGTGTCGGCGGGCGACGTGGACGTGACCAGCACCGGCGCGATCTACGCCGGCTACTACTACGTGGACGGCTACGGCAACCGCTTCTCCAGCAGCTATGCCTCGGCGATCCTGGCGATGTCGGGCGGCGAGGGCGCCAACGTCTCCCTCGACACCTCGGGCGACCTCTACGCCGTGAGCTGGGTCGCCAGCAGCGGCGCCGAGGCGCGCTCGCTGGGCGCGGGCGGCACCGCCACGCTGAACAACGACGCCGACGTGCTGTCGGTCGCCATCGCCTACGGCGGTTCGGCGGCCGGCCTGGTCGCCTCGGCGGACGGGGACGCCACCATCGTCAACGCCGGCGACATCCTGGCGTTCTCGGGCGGCACGGCCTACGGCGCCATCGCCCTGTCGTTCAACGGCAACGCCAGCGTGAGCAACGCCGGCGACATCACCTCGGTGAACGACGCGTTCCTGTACTACGGCGCCTACGGCATCGTCGCGTTCTCGCAGAACGGCACCGCCGAGGCCCACAACTCCGGCAACATCGAGGTCTACACGCCGTACATCGGCGTGGGCGTGGACGTGGCCTCGTTCGCCGGCTCCAGCGCCTCGAACTCCGGCGACATCGTCGCCGACGCCTGGGTGTCCTACGGCATGCGCGCCACCTCCGGCGGCGGCGACGTGGACATCGGGAACTCCGGCTCGATCGACGCCTACTACTCCGGCGCGTTCCTGGGCTACTCGTTCGGCATGCTGGCCCGCACCACCGGCGACATCAGGATCGAGAACAGCGGCGACATCACCAGCGACGGCGGCCTCCAGGGCGTGGGCATCTTCGCCACCACCAGCGCCGGCGACATCTCGATGGAGAACAGCGGCGACGTCGCGTCGAGCACGCTGCTCGGCGTGTCGGCGGGGCTGTTCGCCCGCGCCACCAACGGCACCGCGGTCATCGAGACCGGCGGCGACGTCACCAGCGACGCGCTGTACGGCGACGCCTACGGCGTGCTGGCGCGCGGCGCCTACCTGTACGCCTCGAACTCGGGCGACATCAGCGCCAACGGCTACTACTCCGCGTACGGCGCGGCGCTGATCGGCACGGTGTACTCGACCGTGGAGAACTCGGGCACGATCACCGCCACCACCGACGGCGGGATCGCGGTCGGCGTCCTGGCCTACGGCACGTACGGCGCCACCGTGTCCAACAGCGGCACGATCTCGGCCGAGGCCGGGGACTACGGCCTGGCGGTCGGCGTGGTCGCCCAGTCCTACTACGACGTGCTGGTGGAGAATTCGGGCACCATCACCGCCTCGCATCCCGACCAGGCGATCGCGGTGCTGATGGAATCCGTGGCGGGCACCGCCACGCTCGAGAACAGCGGCACCATCACCACCGACACGTCCGTGGCGGGCTCGATCGCCGTGCTCGGCAGCGACGGCGCCAACGAGGTGCACAACACCGGCGACATCGAGGGCGCCATCGTCACCTTCGACGGCGACGACCTGGTCCACAACGGGCAGGGCGGCACCTGGCACGTCCACAACTTCACCACCTACCTCGGCGGCGGCGACGACGCCATCGTGAACGGCACGGGCGGCACCATCCACATCGCCAACGGCGGCATCTTCCTCGGCAGCAGCGGCGCCGCGGGCAACAGCTTCGTCAACAGCGGCACCATCCACACCAGCGGCTACGGCTACATCGACATGGGCAGCGGCGTGTCGCTGGTGCCCTCGCTGAACCCGCTGCCGCTCACCAACAACGGCCTCATCGACTTCGTCGACGGGGCGCCCGACGACATGCTGGTGATCGTGGGCGACCTGGGCGGCGATGGCGCGATCAGCGTGGACCTGAGCGGCCTGAACGGCGCGTCCGACCTGCTGTACGTGGACGGCAGCGTCGTGGACGGCACCACGCAGGCGATCAACGTCAACCTGCTCGAGGGCCTGCCCACCGGCATGCAGACGGAGTTCGCGCCGGTCGTGGCGGTCAGCGGCAACACCGCGTCGAACGCGTTCGTGGGCGGCCAGGTGCTCAACGTCGACCCCAGCAACTTCCTGGACTTCGGCGTTTCGGTCCAGTCCGCGCAGGTCGGCGGGGTCAACGTCGTGTCCGCCGCGGTGGACGTGACCGGGCTCAACGACACCGGCGTGCTCGCGGCCTCGGTCGCGCAGGGCGCGCACAGCCTGATCAACAGCGCGATCGGCACCCGCAACCAGCGCCTGGGCCTGTGGGCCCCGCTCGACGAGGGCCAGGCCGGCATCTCGCCGTGGCTGCGCGCCTACACCGACAAGGGCGACCTGTCGCCCGAGGCCAGCGGCTTCGGCAGCGGCGCCGACTTCGGCTTCGAGCAGGAGAACCGCGGCCGCGAGGCGGGCATCGACTTCAGCTTCGGCAACGGCTTCAGCTTCGGCCTGCTCGCGGGCAACGCGGACGGCACGCAGCGCCTGTCCGGCGGCGCCGGCGAGGATCGCCTGAAGCTGCACGGCACCGGCCTGTATGCGACCTGGCGCCTGCCGAGCTTCTACGTGGACGTGTCCTACCGCTGGATGGAGTTCGACGCCAAGCTCACGTCGGCGGCCGGCGAGCAGCGCGCCAACGGCGACGCGACCGCGGGCAACGTCGAGGTCGGCTACACCGGCTGGTCGATGGGCGGCGTGTCCATCGTCCCGCAGGCGCAGTACACCCGCTCGAAGATCGACAACGTCGGCCCGGTGCAGGGCAGCCTCACCGAGATGGCGCTGTCGGGCGGCGTGTCCGAGCGCGGCCGCGTCGGCGTGGCGCTGAGCCGCACCTTCGAATCCGGCAACGGCTTCCGCTGGACGCCGTACGGCGCGATCAGCGCGGTGCGCGAGTTCAAGGGCGAGACCGGCTTCAGCGTCGGCGGCACCTTCGACGGGACAACGTCCGTGGAGGGCAGCGGCACGCTGGCCGAGCTCGGCATCGGCCTGCGCAAGGGCGGGCTGTCGGCGACGGCCGGCTTCAACTGGGCCGACGGCGGCGCGATGGACAACGTGCGCGGCGGCCAGCTGGTGCTGCGCTACACCTGGTGATGACGAAGCAGAGCGACCCGACGCAGATGACAAACCGCGACACGGACGTCCAGGGCGCAGGGGAGCGCGCCGAGCTCGAGACCGGGCTCGACACGGTCACCGCCGACGCCCCGCCGGATGCGCAGCCCGGCGCCACGCCGGGCGCGCCGCCGGCCACGCCCGGCGCGGCCGCGGCGCCGGCGGCACCCGCCGCCGCGCAGCCGCCGCAGCAGGGGCAGCGTCCGCTGGACATCACCAAGCTCAAGGTCGAGAAGACCTGCTCGCGCAGCCTCGCCGGCTGGCTCTCGGCCAACCGCCTGTCGCTGGCGATCACTTCGTACCAGAGCGGCCGCATCTACCTCGTCGGCAGCGACCGGCAAGGCCGCGTGTCGTTCTTCGAGCGCATCTTCGAGCGCGCCATGGGCGTGGTCGGCAACGCCCAGCGCATCTACCTCGGCGGCCTGTACCAGCTGTGGCGCTTCGAGAACGTGCTGCGTCCGAACGAGGTCATCCACGGCCAGTTCGACAAGTGCTACGTGCCGCGCAACGCGCAGACCATCGGCGACCTGGACATCCACGAGCTGGGCATCCGCAGCAACGGCAAGGTGGTGTTCGTCAACACCAAGTACTCCTGCCTCGCCGAGCTGAGCCAGACCCACAGCTTCAAGGCGATCTGGAAGCCGAAGTTCATCAGCAAGCTCGCGCCCGAGGACCGTTGCCACCTCAACGGGCTGGCGATGGTGGAGGGGCGGCCGAAGTACGTGACCGCCGTGTGCCGCAGCGACACCGTGGACGGCTGGCGCGACCGGCGCCGCGACGGCGGCGTGGTGATCGACGTCGAGACCGACGAGATCGTGTGCGAAGGCCTGTCCATGCCGCACTCGCCGCGCTGGGCCAACGGCCGGCTCTGGGTCCTCAACGCGGGCACCGGCCACTTCGGCTGGGTGGACATGGAGAAGAAGGCGTTCGTGCCGCTGGCCTTCGTGCCCGGCTTCGCGCGCGGCCTGTCCATCATCGGCAACGTGGCCGCGATCGGCCTGTCGAAGCCGCGCAACCAGCGCTTCGAGGGCCTGCAGCTGGACGACGAGCTGAAGAAGCGCGACGCCGATCCGTGGTGCGGCGTGCAGATCGTGTCGCTGACCAACGGCGACGTGATGCACTGGATCCGCTTCGAGGGCGACATCACCGAGATCTTCGACATCAGTTTCCTGCCGAACGTGCGCAACCCGATGCTGATCGGCCTGCGGACGCCCGAGATCCGCGACCTCATCACCTTCGAATCGGACCTCCCGGCGGAGGCGGCGGCATGAACCGCGCCCGCGCCCTGGCCGCCGCGCTCGCCGCGCTGCTCGCCGTGGCGCCCGCCGCCGCGCAGCAGCAGCAGCGTCCCGCGGCGCAGCCCGCGCAGCCGGCCGCCGCGCAGGCCGATCCGGACGCGCTGGTGGACGCCACCTTCCGGGCCTGGGACACCGACCAGGACGGCGCGTTGTCACCGGCGGAGTTCCGCGCCGGCTGGGGCGACATCCGCGAGCGCGCCGAGGCCAAGGTCGAGGCGCGCCTGCGCGAACAGTTCGACCGGGTGGACGCCAACGACAACGGCGGCATCGACGCCGGCGAGTACCCCAACCTGCTGCTGGTGCGCGAGGCCGCGAAGGCCGGCAAGCCGGTGCCGTCGCTCGCCACGTTCGACGCCAACAAGGACCAGCGCCTGCAGTTCGATGAATACCTGAAGCTGGTCGCGCACATGGCCGCGGGCGCCGCGCGCGCCCAGGCGGGGAAGGCGCCATGAGCCTCGACATCCAGGCCGTGTGGCGCCAGGTCACGCCGGAGCTCGAGCAGGAGCTCGTGGCGTTCTGGTCGCGCCACCGCGCCATCGCCGACCCGGCCCGCGCCGCCGCGCGCGCGCGCCAGGCGGTGTGCATCGCGCGCGACGCGGACGGCGCGCTGTGCGGCGTCGGCACCGCCGACCTGCGGGTGCTGCCGCGCCTGCGCCAGCCCACCTACTACTACCGCCAGTTCTTCGACGCCGCGCACCGCGGCGCCGGCAACGCGATCCCGTTCGCCAACCGCGCCAAGGCGATCCTGCAGGAATACAACGCCGGCCTGCCCAGGCCGGAATCGCTGGGCATGCTGATCGAGGTCGAGAACGGGATGCTCGAGGGCCATTTCCCGCAGGTGCACGAGCCGCGCACCGGCTACACCTTCATCGGGTATTCGCCGCGCGGCCACACGCTGCGGGTGTCGTGGTTCGACGGCGCCGTGCTCGGGCCGCCGGCACCGCCCGCGCGCCCGGCCCGGCTCGCGGGGCAGCGGCCGGGCCCGGTGCCACGACGACAGGCCCAACCGCAACAGACGCAGCAGCAGCAACAAGCAACTTCCACAACGGGGATTACGCCATGAAAGTCCAGACCTGCCTCCTGAGCGTCGCCATCGCTTCCGCGCTCCTCGTTGCGGCGCCCGCCAACGCGGCCCGGCCCGACGCGGCCAAGCGCGACGCCATCGCCGCCCGCGCCCAGTCCATGCTCGCCGACCGCAACGTCGCGCGGCTCGCGCAGCAGGCGCCGGCCGACCAGTTCGAGCCGGTGGCCACGATCGTGGACGAGGACGGCACCGAGCACGTGCGCTTCCGCCGGACCTACCAGGGCCTGCCGATGGTCGGCGGCGACTTCGTGCTGCATGCACGCAACGGCCAGGCGCTGGGCGTGAGCGCCACGCTCGACACCACCGCGCGCCCCGGCACCACGCCCGGCATCAACAGCGGCCGCGCGATCGGCCTCGCCAACGCCGAGTTCGCCTCCGCGCTGAGCCAGGCGCCGGCTTCGCAGCTGGTGGTCTACGCGCGCAGCGGCACGCCGAAGCTCGCGTACGAGGTGGTCCTGCACGGCTTCGCCGCCGACCAGACCCCGCGCGAGATGCACTACTTCGTGGACGCGCAGAGCGGCGAGATCCTCGACCGCTGGGATGCGGTGCGGACCGCGCAGCCCGGCCGCGACGGCGACGCCTGCGCCGGCGGCACCGCCGCGGTGGGCACCGGCAAGAGCCTCACCGAGGGCACTGTCACGCTCGACACCACCAAGTGCGGCAGCGTGTACCAGCTCCGCGACCTGACCCGTGGCGGCGGCTACACCACCAACATGGGCATGCGCCAGACCGGCATGGGCTCGATCTACGTGGACGCCGACAACGTGTGGGGCAACGGCGGCCTGAACGACGCCGCCACGGTCGCCGCCGACGCGCACTTCGGCGTGTCCGCCACCTGGGACTACTACCTCGACGTGCACGGCCGCCACGGCATCGCCGACGACGGCGTGGGCGCGGTCAGCCGCGTGCACTACGGCCGCAACTACGCCAACGCGTTCTGGCGCGACTCCTGCTTCTGCATGACCTTCGGCGACGGCGACAACGGCGTGACCATCAACCCGCTGGTCGCCCTCGACGTCGCCGGCCACGAGATGTCGCACGGCGTCACCAGCCGCTCGGCCGACCTGGTCTACAGCGGCGAGTCCGGCGGCCTGAACGAGGCCACCTCCGACATCATGGGCACCATGGTCGAGTGGCACGTGAACCGTCCGGAGGATCCGGGCGACTACATGATCGGCGAGAAGCTGTACGCCAACAATCCGGGCTACCTGGCGCTGCGCTGGATGTTCAAGCCCAGCCTCGACGGGCGCTCGCCGGACTGCTGGTCGCCGTCGCTGGGCAGCATCGACGTGCACTACAGCTCGGGCGTGGCCAACCACTTCTACTACCTGCTCGCGGAGGGCGCGGTGGTGCCCGACGGCTTCGGCCCCGGCTCGCAGTTCGCCACCGACACCGGCATCAACCTGACGCCGGCCTCGCTGGTGTGCGACGGCAACACCGCGATCACCGGCATCGGCCGCGACGCGGCGAGCAAGATCTGGTACCGCGCGCTGACCGTCTACATGACCAGCAGCACCAACTACGCCGGCGCGCGCGCCGCCACGATCCAGGCGGCGAACGACCTGTACGGCCCGGGCTCGACCCAGGCCAACGCGGTCGCCGCCGCGTGGTCCGCGGTCAACGTGAACTGACCGGCCGGCCGGGCGGGCCCGACGGGCCCGCCGCGGCGGGCACCGGCAAGCGCAAAAGGGAAGGGCGCCGCGAGGCGCCCTTCCTTGTTCGTGGAGCCCGGATGCGCGGTCAGCGCTTCATCGAGGCGAAGAACTCGTCGTTGGACTTGGTGTTCTTCATCTTGTCGAGCAGGAACTCCATCGCGCCGATCTCGTCCATGCCGTGCAGCAGCTTGCGCAGGATCCAGATCTTCTGCAGCAGCTCCGGCTCGATCAGCAGGTCCTCGCGGCGGGTGCCGGAGCGGTTGATGTCGATGGCCGGGTACACGCGCTTCTCGGCGATGCGGCGGCTCAGGTGCACCTCGGAGTTGCCGGTGCCCTTGAACTCCTCGTAGATCACCTCGTCCATCTTGCTGCCGGTGTCGATCAGCGCGGTGGCGATGATGGTCAGCGAGCCGCCCTCCTCGACGTTGCGGGCCGCGCCGAAGAAGCGCTTCGGGCGGTGCAGGGCGTTGGCGTCCACGCCGCCGGTGAGCACCTTGCCGGAGCTCGGCACGACGTTGTTGTAGGCGCGGGCGAGGCGGGTGATCGAGTCGAGCAGGATCACCACGTCCTTCTTGTGCTCCACCAGGCGCTTGGCGCGCTCGATCACCATCTCCGCGACCTGCACGTGGCGCGCGGCCGGCTCGTCGAACGTGGAGCTGATCACCTCGCCGCGCACGGTGCGCTGCATGTCGGTGACCTCCTCCGGGCGCTCGTCGATGAGCAGCACGATCAGGTGCACTTCGGGATGGTTGGTGGTGATCGCGGTGGCGATCTGCTGCATCATCATCGTCTTGCCGGCCTTCGGCGGCGAGACGATCAGCGAGCGCTGGCCCTTGCCCTGCGGGGCCATCAGGTCGAGGATGCGGCCGGTGATGTCCTCGGTCGAGCCGTCGCCGCGCTCGAGCCGGAACTTGCGCCGCGGGAACAGCGGGGTCAGGTTCTCGAACAGGACCTTGTTCTTCGACGCCTCGACCGGCTCGCCGTTGATCTCGTCCACCACGTTCAGCGCGAAGTAGCGCTCGCCGTCCTTCGGCCAGCGGATGCGGCCGGAGAGGTGGTCGCCGGTGCGCAGGTTGAAGCGGCGGATCTGCGAGGGCGAGATGTAGGTGTCGTCCGGGCCGGCGAGGTACGAGGCCTCGGCCGCGCGCAGGAAGCCGAAGCCGTCCGGCAGGATCTCGAGCACGCCGTCGGCGGCCACGCCTTCGGGCGTGCGGGTCAGCACCTTCAGCAGCGCGAAGATCACGTCCTGCTTGCGGGCGCGGGCCACGGTGTCGGCGATGCCGAGCTGCTCGGCGATGTCGAGCAGCTTCTGCGCCGGCATGCGCTTGAGGTCGCCCAGCGAGTACTGCGGGAAGCCCTCGGGGATCACCGGCATCGGCCGGTTCTGGTACTGCTGCTGGTCGCCGCCGTTGTCGTCGCGCGGCAGGCCGTCGTCGCGGAAGCGGTCGCGCTGGCGGTCGCGGCGGTTGCGGAAGCGCTCGCGGCGGCCCTGGCGGCCGCCGGGCTGGTCATGGCCGCCGGCCTGCTGCTGGCCGCCCTGCTGGCCGTTCTGGTTCTGCGGCTGTGGGCCCTGGCCCTGCTCGCCGCCGTTGCCGTTGCCGCCGTTGCCGGCAGGCTCCTGGCGGGGCTGGGCGGGCGCCGCGTCGGCCGCGGGGGCGGGCGCGGCCGGCGCCTGCGCCGCGGGGGCGTCGGCTTCCGGGTTGCGGGGTGCGCGCGTGCGGCGCACGCGCTTTTCGGCGTTGTCGCCGGTTTCCTGGGGGGTATCGTCGGACAAGTGGAGTTTCCTCGCGGATGCGAGCGCCCTCGGCGGGCGGGGAGCCATGGAAGAGGCGGGGAGAATGCGGCAGCCGGGCGGCCTGGGGGCACGCTGGGGTGCCGGGGCGCTGTGCCGATGCGGCAAAACTAGCACCGCGCCCAGGGGACGGCAAGGGGCGCGGCAGGCGCGGTTCAGGCAGCGCGCGCCGCGCCGGGCCTGCGGCGGGCACCCGGGGTGCCCGCGCGGCGGCGCCTTACTGCAGCGCCTTGTCGAGCATCTGGGTGAGCTGGGCCTTGCCGACGGCGCCGATCTGGGTCGCCTGCACCTGGCCGTTCTTGAACAGCAGCAGCATCGGGATCGAGCGCACGTGGTACTTGAGCGCCGTCGCCTGGTTGGCGTCCACGTCCACCTTCACCACCTTGGCCTTGCCGGCGTACTCGCTGGCGATCTGGTCCAGGGCGGGCGCGATCATCTTGCAGGGGCCGCACCACTGGGCCCAGAAGTCGACCAGCACCGGCTCCTCGGACTGGAGGACGGCCTGGTCGAAATCGGCGTCGGTGGCATGGATCACGGTGGCGGACATGGGGTCTCCTTGGGACGGGGGTCCCGCCGCCGTCGTTGGGCCGGGGCGGGAACTGTTAGACTGGGGCGTTTCCACGAGGGTGTTCCACGGGAGCCGACGCACGCGCGGCCCGGGGCGCCCACCGGCAGTCTGCTTCGCGGATGCCTCCCACGCAAGCGCCGGACGTTCGGGCACGCCCCTCGCGCCGCGCCACACGCACTCGACCACACTCGCATCCGAATGAGCGACAAGCCACTCACCGACATCGCCTTTTCCAGCTTCGACCTGCATCCGGCCCTGCTCGCCGGGCTCGAGGCCGCCGGTTTCTCCCGCTGCACCCCGATCCAGGCCCTGACCCTGCCGATCACCCTCGCCGGGCGCGACGTCGCCGGCCAGGCGCAGACCGGCACCGGCAAGACGCTCGCCTTCCTGGTCACGGTGGTGAACCGCCTGCTGACCCGCCCGGCGCTCGCCGATCGCAAGCCCGAGGACCCGCGCGCGCTGATCCTGGCGCCGACCCGCGAGCTCGCGATCCAGATCCACAAGGACGCGATGAAGTTCGCGTCCGACCTCGGCCTGAAGTTCGCGCTGGTGTACGGCGGCGTGGACTACGACAAGCAGCGCGCGCAGCTGCAGGCCGGCGCCGACGTGATCATCGCCACGCCCGGCCGCCTCATCGACTACGTGAAGCAGCACCGCGTGGTGAGCCTGCACGCCTGCGAGGTGTGCGTGCTCGACGAGGCCGACCGCATGTTCGACCTCGGCTTCATCAAGGACATCCGCTTCCTGCTGCGGCGCATGCCGGCGCGCACCGAGCGCCAGACGCTGCTGTTCAGCGCGACCCTGAGCCACCGCGTGCTCGAGCTCGCCTACGAGCACATGAACGAGCCGGAGAAGGTGGTGGTGGAGGCCGAGACGGTCACCGCCGCCCGCGTCCGCCAGAAGCTCTACTACCCGGCCGACGAGGAGAAGCTGCCGCTGCTGCTCGGGCTGCTCTCGCGCAGCGAGGGCGCGCGCACGATGGTGTTCGTGAACACCAAGGCGTTCGTCGAGCGCGTGGCCCGCGCGCTGGAACGCGCCGGCTACCGGGTCGGCGTGCTCAGCGGCGACGTGCCGCAGAAGAAGCGCGAATCGCTGCTGAAGCGCTTCCAGGCGGGCCAGCTGGAGATCCTGGTCGCCACCGACGTGGCCGCGCGCGGCCTGCACATCGACGGCGTGCAGTACGTCTACAACTACGACCTGCCGTTCGACGCCGAGGACTACGTGCACCGCATCGGCCGCACCGCGCGGCTCGGCGCGGAGGGCGACGCGATCAGCTTCGCCTGCGAGCGCTACGCGATGTCGCTGCCGGACATCGAGGCCTACATCGGGCAGAAGATCCCGTCCGAGCCGGTCACCGCCGAGCTGCTGACGCCGCTGCCGCGCGCCCCGCGCGCGCCGGTGGCCGCGGAGGGCGCGGACGGCGACGAGGGCGAGAGCATCGGCGACATCTTCCGCGAGGCGCGCGAACAGCGCGCCGCCGACGAGCAGCGCCGCGGCGGCGGCCGCGGCGGCCGGGGTCCCGGCGGCGGGCGGGGCGCGGGCGAAGGCCGCGGCGAGCGTGCGCGCGGCCCGCGCCGGCCGCGCGACGGCGAGGCCCGGGGCCAGGCGGCCGAGGCGCAGCCGGCGCAGCCCGTCCAGGCGGTTGCCGCACCGGCCTCCGGCCACGGCCATGGCGGCGCCGCCGTCGCGGAGGCCGCCGGGGACGGCGCCCCGCGCAAGCGCCGCCGCCGCCGTGGCGGGCGCCGCAAGGGCGGGGCGGAAGGCGCCCAGGCCCAGCAGGGCGCGCCGCAGCACGGCGGCCAGGGCGCCCGCCAGGGCGACGGCGACCGTCGCGGCAGCGCGCGCCATTCGCCGCCGCAGGCGCAGCACGAAGGCGGCGGCCTGCTGTCCCGCATCGGCCGCAGCCTGCGCGCGCTGGTGACGCGCGCGCCCCGCTCGCAGCACTGAGCGGCGCGGCCTAGAATCGCGGCATGTCCGCCGTCCTGCGCTTCGACAACGTCAGCAAGCAGTACCCGGGCGGCCATGCCGCGCTGGTGGACGTGAGCTTCGAGGTGCAGCCGGGCGAGATGCTGTTCGTCACCGGCCACTCCGGCGCCGGCAAGAGCACGCTGCTCAAGCTCATCCACCTCGCCGAGCGGCCCTCGCGCGGCGCGGTGCTGTTCGGCGAGCGCAACCTGCTCAAGGTGCGCGGGCGGCGGGTGCCGCTGCACCGGCGCGAGGTCGGCGTGGTGTTCCAGGACCACCGCCTGCTTGCCGACCGCAGCGTGCAGGAGAACGTGGCGCTGCCGCTGATCCTGCGCGGCATGAAGCGCGCGGAAATCGGCAAGCGCGTGCGCTCCATCCTCGACCGCCTCGGCCTCGGCGGGCGCGAGCGCGCGCTGCCCACGCAGCTGTCGGCGGGCGAGCAGCAGCGCGTCGGCATCGCCCGCGCGCTGGTCGGCGAGCCGCGCCTGCTGGTGGCCGACGAGCCGACCGGCAACCTCGACCCGACCCTGTCGGCGGAGATCATGGCGCTGTTCGCCTCGCTGCCCGAGCGCGGCACCAGCGTGCTCGTCGCCAGCCACGACCTCGGCCTGGTGAAGCGCATGAAGCGCCGGGTGCTGGTGCTGGACCACGGCCGGCTGGTGGACGACATCGCGCCGGAGGACCTGGCGGATGAATAGCTACGACGGGAACGGGGAGCGGGGAACGGGGAACAGGAGCGCGCACCACTCCGCGCCCGGCGCCTGGTTCGACCACCACGTCTACAGCCTGGTGGCGAGCCTCGGACGCTTCCTCGGCAAGCCGTGGTCGAGCGCGCTCACCGTCGGCGTGATGGCGGTGGCGCTGGCGCTGCCGCTCGGCCTGTGGCTGGTGCTCGGCAACGTCGCGCGCTTCTCCGGCCAGGTGCAGCAGTCGCGCGAGATCGGCGTGTTCCTGAAGCAGGACGTGGACGTGGCGCGCGCGCGGGCGCTGGCCGACGCGCTGCGCAACCGCAACGACGTGGCGCAGGTCGAGCTGCGCACGCCGGAGCAGGGCCTGGAGGAATTGCGCGCGGCCGGCCTGGGCGAGGCGATCGACGCGCTCGGCGACGGCGCCAACCCGCTGCCGAGCCTGCTGGTGGTGACGCCGGCGGGCGACGAGGCGCTGCTCGCCTCCTCGCTGGGCACGCTGCCCGAAGCGGCGCTGGTGCAGCACGACGCGCTGTGGCGGCAGCGGCTCGACGGCTGGCTGCGCTTCGGCAACCGCGTCGCGCTGGTGCTGGCCGTGCTGCTGGGCCTCGGCGCGCTGCTGGTGGTCGGCAACACCGTGCGCCTGGACATCCAGTCGCGCCGCGAGGAGATCGCGGTGCTGCAGCACCTGGGCGCGACCGACGGCTTCATCCGCCGCCCGTTCCTCTACCTCGGCGCGTGGTACGGCCTCGCCGCGGGCGCGCTCGCGATCGGCCTGCTCACGCTCGCCGCGCTCGCGCTGCGCGAACCGCTGTCCGCGCTCGCCGCCAGCTACGGCAGCGATTTCGCCCTCGCCGGCTTCGCGCCCGCCGCCGCGCTCGGCGTCGTCGCCGGCGCCGCGCTGCTGGGCTGGCTGGGCGCGGGCGTCGTCACCGGCCATTTCCTGCGGCAGACCCGACCCACGGACCCATGAACCACGCCACGGAAGCGCAGCCCGGCGCAGGCCTCGACAAGCTCCGCCACGTCGTCACCGACGCGCCGCGGGTGATGGTGGTGGACGGCTCGAAGCTGGTCCGCAAGCTCATCGCCGACGTGCTGCAACGCCAGCTGCCGAACGCGCGCGTCGTCGCCTGCGAGGGCGTGGAAGCCGCGCGCGCCGCGCTCGGCGCCGAGGCCGTGGACCTGGTCACCACCTCGCTGGTGCTGCCGGACGGCGACGGCCTGGCGGTGGCGCGCATGGTGCGCGAGGCAGCGGGCCAGAGCTACGTGCCGGTGATCGTGGTCTCCGGGGACGTGCAGTCGCGGCTCGAGGCGCGCAGCCTCAACGACGACGTCACCGACTATTTCGACAAGGCGCTGGGCCACCAGGCGCTCGCCGAGTTCATCCGCGGCTACGTGCAGCCGCAGCCGGTGCCGGGCGCGCGCGTGCTGTACGTCGAGGACAGCCGCGTGGTCGCCGCCGCCACCAAGCGCATGCTCGAACGCCAGGACCTCGAGGTGCTGCATTTCACCGAGGGCGAGGGCGCGCTCGACTACCTGCGCGGCGGCCATGCGCGCGGCGTGGTCGGCGCCGACCTCGTGCTCACCGACGTCTACCTCAAGGGCCAGCTCAGCGGCGTCGAGCTGCTGGCGGAGATCCGCGGCCCGCTCGGCTATTCCAAGCGCGTGCTGCCGGTGCTGGTGATGACCGGCGACGCCAACGTCGAGAACCAGAGCCAGCTGCTGCGCGACGGTGCCAACGACCTGGTGCTGAAGCCGATCGAGGAGCGGCTGCTGGTCACCAAGACCCTGTTCCAGCTGCGCGTGGCACGCCTGCCGGAACAGCGGAGCTTCTGACATGGACCCCGCGTCGGCGGGCCAGGCGCCCGCGGCCGCAGGCACGGATCCCGGCGACCGCATCCGCCTCGAGCCGTCGTGGAAGGCGCGCGTCGGCGACTACCTGCGCCGGCCCGAGATGCAGCAGCTCGCCGCGTTCCTGCGCCAGCGCCACGCCGCCGGCGCGCGCATCTATCCCGCCGCGCGCAACATCTTCGCCGCGTTCGACGCGACCCCGTTCGACGCGGTGAAGGTGGTGATCCTCGGCCAGGATCCCTACCACGGCCCCGGCCAGGCGCACGGCCTGTGCTTCTCGGTGCAGCCCGGGGTCGCGGTGCCGCCGTCGCTCGACAACATGTTCAAGGAGCTCGAGCGCGACCTCGGCATCCCGCGCCCCGACCACGGCTGCCTGCTGCCCTGGGCGCGGCAGGGCGTGCTGCTGCTCAACGCGGTGCTGACGGTGGAGGAGGGCCGCGCCGGCGCCCACGCCAACAAGGGCTGGGAGGGCTTCACCGACCACGTGGTCGAGACCCTGGCGCGCGAGCGCGAGGGCCTGGTGTTCCTGCTCTGGGGCAGCTACGCGCAGAGGAAGGGTGCGGTGATCGACCCCCGCCGGCACCGGGTGCTCAAGGCGCCGCACCCCTCGCCGCTGTCGGCCCACCGGGGCTTCATCGGTTGCGGGCACTTCTCCGCCGCCAACGCGTCCCTGGCCCGACGCGGCCTGGCCCCGATCGACTGGGCGCTGCCGCCCCGGTCGGCGCTGGGGCCGGACGGGATGCCCGCCACGCCCGCTTGACGGCTGTTGTGGTGTCATCGGCGTTCCGGACCGGCGTCCGGTGTCGGCAAACGTTCCATGAATGGAACGCTGCGGAACCTTGGGCGTCCTTAGCAGTCCCAAGGGGCCACTGCTAAACTCGCCCCATGAACGAGGCTTCCATGTCCCCCTTCGCCCCTGCCAACCAGCCGTCCACCGCCCTGGTGCCCGCCCTGGCCGGCGGCCTGCCGGTGCCCTCGGCGCTCGGGTCGCTGGATGCCTACGTCGCCGCGGTGCATCGCATCCCGGTGCTCTCCGCCGAGGAGGAGCAGCGGCTGGCGCGGCGCTACCGCGACCACGACGACCTCGACGCCGCCCGCGAGCTGGTGCTCTCGCACCTGCGCTTCGTGGTCCACGTCGCGCGCGGCTACAGCGGCTACGGCCTGCAGCTCGGCGACCTGATCCAGGAAGGCAACATCGGCCTGATGAAGGCGGTCAAGCGCTTCGACCCCGACGTCGGCGTGCGCCTGGTCAGCTTCGCCGTGCACTGGATCCGCGCGGAGATGCACGAGTTCATCCTGCGCAACTGGCGCATCGTCAAGGTCGCCACGACCAAGGCGCAGCGCAAGCTGTTCTTCAACCTGCGCAAGAGCAAGCAGCGCCTGGGCTGGCTCAACGCCGAGGAAGTGCGCGCGGTCGCGCAGGACCTCAACGTCTCCGAGCACGAGGTGCTGGAGATGGAGTCGCGCCTGTCCGGGCGCGACATCGGCTTCGACGCGCCGGCCGACGAGGACGACGACCACGCGCCGCCCGCGCCGGTGCAGTACCTGGTGGCGCCGGAATCCGATCCGTCCGAGGCCTACGAACGCGCCGACAGCGAGGCCGACCAGCTGCAGCTGCTGCGCGAGGGCCTGAGCCGCCTGGACGCGCGCTCGCGCGACATCATCCGCCGCCGCTGGCTGGAGCCCGACAACAAGGTGACGCTGCAGGAGCTGGCCGACGAATACGGGGTCAGCGCCGAGCGCATCCGCCAGGTCGAGGCCAACGCGCTGAAGAAGATGAAGGCGCTGTTCGCCGCCTGACGCCGTAGCGCCGATCCACGGTCGGCCAGCCCGCCGCAGCATCGAAGCAGGCCCGGGAAACCGGGCCTTTTCCTTGGGCGTTCAGTACAGGTCGACCGGATCCACGTCGAGCGACCAGCGCACCTTGCGCGCGTCCGGCAGCGCGTGGATCGCCGGCAGCGCCGCCTGCAGCGCCGCGTGCAGCGCGGGCCGCCGCGGTGCCGACAGCAGCAGCTGCGCGCGCAGGAAGCCGGCGCGGCGCGGCATCGGCGCCGGCAGCGGGCCGTGCAGCTGCAGCGCGGCGGCCTCGCCCGCGTCGTCCGCGGCGTCGCGCAGCAGCGATTTCGCCGCGTGCAGGAAGCGCATCGGCGGCTCCGCATGCTTGGCCTCCGCGCGCAGCAGCGCCAGGTGCGCGAACGGCGGGAAGCCGGCCGCCTCGCGCTGCGCGAGCTCGGCGTCGGCGAAGGCGTGGTAGCCGCCGCGCACCAGCACCTGCAGCAGCGGGTGGTCCGGATGGTGGGTCTGCAGCAGCACCGTGCCGCGGCGGCGCGCGCGGCCGGCGCGGCCCGCGACCTGCACCAGCAGCTGCGCCAGCTTCTCGCCGGCGCGGAAGTCGGCGGAGAACAGGCCTTCGTCCACGCCCGCCACCGCGACCAGCGCGAGCTCCGGCAGGTCGTGGCCCTTGGCCAGCATCTGCGTGCCGACGAGGATGCCGGGGCGGTCGCCCAGCGCCGCGATCATCGCGCCGAGCGCGTCGCGCCCGCGGGTGCTGCCGCGGTCCACGCGCAGCACCGGCACGCCCGCGAACCGCGCCGCGAGCAGCTCCTCGAGGCGCTCGGTGCCCACGCCCTGCGGCTGCAGCGCGAGCCCGCCGCAATCGGGGCAGGCGGGCGGCGCCGCGCGGCGCGTGCCGCAGTGGTGGCATTGCAGGCGCCTGCCGCCGGCGTGCACGGTCATCGCCGTGCCCGGCGTGCCGGGCACGCTGCAACGCGGGCAGCGCGCGCTCCAGCCGCAGTCGTGGCACAGCAGCACCGGCGCATAGCCGCGGCGGTTGCGGAACACCAGCGCCTGCCCACCGGCGTCCAGCGTTTCGCCCAGCGCGGCCAGCAGCTCCGGCGACAGGCCCGCCTGCAGCGGGCGCTTGCGCACGTCGAGCACGCGTACCTCGGGCGGGTGCGCGTCGCCGGCGCGGTGCGGCAGGCGCAGGTGCGCGTAGCGCCCGGCGCGCGCGTTGTGCAACGACTCCAGCGACGGCGTGGCGCTGCCCAGCAGCACCGGCACGCCCAGCGCGCGCGCGCGCACCAGGGCGAAATCGCGCGCGTGGTAGCGGATGCCGTCGAACTGCTTGTAGCTGCCGTCGTGCTCCTCGTCCACGACGAGCAGGCCCGCCTCGGGCAGCGGCGTGAACACCGCCGAGCGCGTGCCGACCACCACCCGCGCCTCGCCGCGCCACGCCGCGGCCCACGTGCGCGCGCGCTCGGCGTCGCCCAGGCCGGAATGCAGCGCGTGCACCGGCACGCCGAGGCGCGCGCGGAAGCGGGCGAGCAGTTGCGGCGTGAGCCCGATCTCCGGCACCAGCACCAGCGCCTGCCGCCCGCGGGCGAGGCAGTCGGCGATCGCCTGCAGGTAGACCTCGGTCTTGCCGCTGCCGGTGACGCCGTCGAGCAGCAGCGCCGCGAACCCGCCGCGCGCCGCCAGCACCGCGTCGATCGCGGCCTGCTGCGCGGCGTTGGGCACCGGTGGCGCGGCGGTGGGCGCCGGCGCGGGCATCGCGGAGGGCGGCAGCGCGACGCGTTCGGCGAGGCCGCGCGCCGCGAGCGTGCGCGCAGCGGCGCGCCAGTGCGCGGGCTCCGTGGCCTCCAGCACCGTTTCGGGCACCGGGCCGGCGGCGAGCGCCTGCGCCAGCGTGCGCGGCCGTCCCGCGCGCAGCGAGGACAGCGCGGCCGCGCCGTCGCCGGTGAGCTGCCACCCCCAGGCATGCGTGTCCGGCAGCGGCTCGCCGCGGCGCAGGCTGGCGGGCAGGGCGGTGGCGAGCACTTCCCCGAGCGGCGCGTGCAGGTAGCCGGCGAGCCAGCGCAGCGAGGCCAGCAGCTCGCCGTGGAACAAGGGCTCGGGATCGAGCACTTCCGCCACCGGCCGCAGCGCGTCGGCGGCGTCCGCCGGCGCGGTCCCGGCGACGATCCCGACCAGCTCGCGCTGGCCGAACGGCACGCGCACGCGCGCGCCGACCACGCCGGCATCGCCGTCGGCCGGGCCGGCCGGGGCGCCCGGCGGCGGCGCGTAGTCGAACAGCTGCGGCAGGGGCAGCGGCAGCGCGACCTGCCACGCGGGAACGGAAGGCATCGCCCATTGTAGGAGGACGCGTTTCGCAGCCGCCGCGACCGTGACCGGATGCGAACGCCGATCGCATGGCGCGGTGCATGTCGAGTTGCGGCGACTTGTTCGCCGTCACCCCATGAATCCCGCGCAACACCCTGCCCTTAAAGGGTTTTTCCCGTTATCCACACAAAATGTGGATAACTCTGTGCATGTCCGCGACGGGCATGCGGCGAAAAAGCCTGAATTTCGCGTTCACACGGATTTGGCGAAAAAAGTGCCAAGCCGGAATATCTTCGTCGGATCAACGACTTGCGCGTGGAACCGCGGCGCCGGCGCGCGCGCCGGGGACGTGACGGCGAAGTGGACGGGGCGGGCATTACTGCTGTGCACAACCGCATGCACTGGAAGCCTTGCGGCGCCTTGCGGAGCGCCGCCGCGACGGATGTCAAGCGGTCGCGCTGGCTATGATGGCGGCAATGAGTCCGACCTCCTGAACCCGTGGGCCCGGTTCCCCCGCCCGGCGCCCCGCCGGCCCTCTCCGCGTTCGTACGCGGCGTCGGCCGCCGCGCGCTCCTGTTCACCGCGCTCCTGGCCGGCGACGGCCCGGCCGCGGACGCTGCGCTGGCCCGCGCCCTGGCCCGGTTCGTGCCCGGCGCCAAGGACCTGCCCATGGGGCGCTGGCCGCCGCACTTCTGGAAGGCCCTGATCGGCGAACTGACCCGGCCCGGGGCGCCCTGTGCCGAGCCGCTGGCCATCGCGGGCCTGGAGGCGCTGCCGCCGCCGGGCTCGGGCGCGCGGCTCGCGATGCTGCTGGCCCTGGTGGCCGGGCTCGACGAGGAGGACGGCGCCGCCGCGCTGGGCGTGGACGCGGCGGCCTGGCGCCACGCACTGCGGCGCGCGGCGCCGCACGACGCCGAGGGCCGGTTCGACGAGGCCGCCTGGCGCGTGCTGGCGCTGGCCGTGCGCGACGCGTTGCGGACGCTGCCCGAGGCGCGGCTGGCGTGGTGGGACCATGCGGGCGAGGCGGCCCTCGCCGCCTCCGCAGGGCCCGGTGCCGGCGCGACCCCGGCGGCGCCACCGCCCGGCGCGCGCGCGCGCCGCGTTCCCGGCGATCGCCGCCTGGCGCGGCGCATGGCGCTGGTGGTGGCGGCCTGCGCGCTGGCCCTGGCGGCGACCTTCGTGCCCTGGCGCCGGCTCGACCTGCGCGGTGGCGATGCCGGGCCCGCGCCGGCACCGGGCCCCGCGGAGGCGGTGCCGCTCGCGCCGGCCGCCGCGCCGGCGAAGACCTACGATGCCGCGTTCGCCTTGCGCCACCATCCCGACCTGCCGCGGCTGCTCGCGGGCGAGGACGGCGTGCTGCGGGCGATGGATTTCGGCGCCTGGTACGCGGCGCGGCACGCCGACGCGGCGAAGGGGGCGAAGGCCGCCCAGGCCGCCGCGCATGCGGATGCGGCCGATGCGCTGGCGCCGGCGGCGATGCCGGCGGAATACGCGGCGCGGCCGCTGCCCGCGTTCGACGCGATGGACGATGCGCAGCGCGCCGAGCTGCAGCGCCGCGCCGCCGCCTCCGACGCCCTGCCGCGCGAAGCGCGCGGCGCGCTGCGCGAGCGCTGGGAGGCCTGGCAGCGCCTGGCGCCGCGCGAGCGCGACGCCGTGCGCGCGGCGCTGGCCGCGCATGCGGCGTTGCCGGAGGCCGAACGCCGCGCGCTGCGCGCCGAATTCGACGCGCTGCCCGGCGACCAGCGCCATGGCTGGCTGCTCGGCCCGGCGCTCGGCGCGCGCTGGCCGCGCCTGGCGCCGCTGCTCCAGCACGTTCCCGCCGCGCAGCGCGAGCCGCTGCTCGCGCGATTGCGTGCCATGGACGAAACGACGCTCGCTGCGCTCGAGCTGCAGGCGCAACGCACGCCGCCGCAGGGGCGCGATGCGCTGCGTCGCGCGCTGATCGGCGCGCGCTGAACGCGCCGCGCTTGCGGCGCGCGCGGCGACGGGCGATCATCGCGGGCGTTCCGCGCTTGGGGGGAAGCGATGCCGGGCGAATCGCCGGACAACGCGCTGGGCGCCGTCCCTTCCGTGCCCGCGCGCGCCACTGCGATCCCGTGGGCGCGCATCGGCACGCTGCTCGCGGCGGCGCTGCTGTTGCTGCTCGCGCTCGACCAGCTGATGGATGCGGGCGCGCGCGTGGACGCCCCCGGCGTGCAGCGCTTCGACGTCGCCGCGCCGATGGCCGCCGGCGGCGGCGAAGCCGCGAACGAGCCGATGCGCGTGCCCGGTAACTGCCACGTGCGCGGCGAGTGCGAGCGCGCCTACCGCATCCGCTTCGCGCACCAGGGCGGCGGCGTGCAGGCGCTGTACATCCCGCAGTACACCGGCAACCTCCGCGTCGCGCTCAACGGCGTGCGCGTGGCCGACAGCTCGCTGGCGCAGACCTCGCTGCGGCTCGGACAGGGCGCGCCGATGCTGGTGGTGCTGCCGCCGCGCCTGCTGCAGCCGGGCCGCAACGAGCTCGCCTTCACCCTGGGCGCGCGCATGGGCGCCGGCGCCGTCGGCCCGGTCTACGTCGGCCCCGAGGGCGCGCTGCGCCGCCCGTACGACGTCGCGCTGTTCATGGTGCTGGGCCTGCCCAGGCTGATGGACGGTGCGCTGTTCGGGATCGGCGCGATCATGCTGCTGATCTGGTTCGCGCGCCGCCACGACCACCTGTACCTGCTGTGCGCGGCGATCTCGCTGAGCTTCGCGTTCTCGTCCATGACCCCGATCGCGGCCAGCGCGGTGGGCAACGAACTCGTGCTGCCGCTCAACGTGCTGCGCTACCTCGGCGCCTGCCTGGTGCTGCCGTTCGCGTGGCACCTGGTGGGGCGGCTGCCGAAGGCGAGGACCCGCTGGTTCCTGCTGCCGCCGCTGGCGATGTACCTGGCGTTCCGCTTCCTGCCCGAAGCCTGGGCGACGCTGCTGGTGCCGCTGCTGTTCGTGCCGGTGGCGCTGGCGCTGGCGGCGGTCGCGCTGTACGAACTGTGGCGCGCCGGCACCCGCGGCGGCGACGGCAACGCGCTGACCCTGCTCGCGGTGATCGCGTTCCTGCTGGTGCTCGGGATCCGCGACCAGCTGGTCATGGCCGGCGTGCTCGGCAAGGGCTACGTGCTGCTGGCGCGCTTCAACGGCCCGCTGCTGGCGATGATGATGGGCGCGATCCTGCTGCGGCGCTTCGCCGCGGGGCTGGCGTTGCTCGAGGACTTCAACACCCGCCTGCACCGGGACGTCGCGCTGGCGCGCGAGCGGCTGCGCGAGGCCTTCGAGCGCGAGCAGGTGCAGGCGCGCAAGGCCACGCTCGCGGCCGAGCGCATGCGCCTGATGGGCGACCTGCACGACGGCATCGCCGGGCAGCTCGTCTCGATCATCGCCATGGGCGAGCGCGCGCCCGGCGACGTGCCGGCCGAGATCACCCAGGCCTGCCACCGTGCGCTGACCGACCTGCGCCTGGTGGTGGATTCGATGGAGGACGTGGGCGACGACCTGGGCATGACCCTGGCCGCGTTCCGCGACCGGCTGGAGCCGCAGCTGCGGCGCTCCGGCGTGCGCCTGGACTGGCAGGTGCGCAACCTCCCGGACCTGCCGGGCCTGTCGCCGGCGACGACGCTGGCGATCTTCCGCATCCTGCAGGAAGCGGCGAACAACGCCGCGCGCCATTCCGGCTCGCCGGTGGTGGAGGTGGCTTCCTCGCCGTCGCCGCGGCCTGGCCATGGCGTGCGCCTGTCGGTGCGCGACCACGGCCGCGGCGGCGCGGCCGCGCGCCGCGGCCACTACGGCATGGAGAACATGCGCCGCCGCGCCGAGGCGCTCGGCGCGGTGCTGGAGGTGGAGAGCGGCGAGGGCGGCACCTGCGTCACCCTCGACCTGCCCGAGCGGCTGCAGGCCTGAGCGCGGCTCAGAGCCGGATCAGCTTGCGCGAGATCGCCTCGAACACCGCTTCGCCGCGGCTGTTGACCTCGAGCTTGCGGTAGATGCTCTTGATGTAGTTCGGCACGGTCTTGCGCGAGATGCCGAGGTTGTCGGCGATCTCGTTGTACGACATGCCCTTGGCGATCCCCCACAGGATGTCGGTCTCGCGGCGGGTCAGCGACAGGCCGTCGGCGGACGCGGCCTCGTCGGCCGCCGCCTGCGGCCTGGCCGGCTGCAGCTGCCGCAGCAGGTAGCGGGCGATCGCCGCCGACAGCGGCGACTCGCCGCGCAGCACCTGGCGGACGGTGGCGGCCATGTCCTCCGGCAGCGCGTCCTTGACGATGTAGCCGCTCGCGCCGGCGGAGATCGCGGCCACCACGCTGCGCTCGTCGCACAGCACCGAGATCACCAGCACCTCCACCGCCGGGTGCGACGCGCGCACCTCCGCCGTCAGCGCGACGCCGTGGCCGTCGGGCAGCTCCAGGTCGGTGACCAGCACGTGCGGCGGCTGGCGCGCGAGCTCCTCGCGCGCGGCGGCCACGGTGCCGACCGCGACCACCTCGAAGCCAGGTTCCGCGGCCAGCGCGGCGTGCAGGCGCTCGCGCGTGGGCGCGTCGTCCTCGAGCAGCAGGATCCGCACGTCCGCCATCGGCGCCTCCACCTCAGAGCCAGTCCAGGAGGTCGATTCTCGGCGCCTGCGAGGGCAGGCGCGAGACCCTGGCGACCGGGGCGGGCGCGGCGCCGAACAGGCGCTGCGACAGCGCGGCCTCGTCCACTCGCACGCGCTGCGACCCGGCAATGCCCTTGCGCGCGGTGAGCAGCACCAGCACGTCGTTGCGCTTGGCGCTGGCCTGCTCGCTGCCGAACAGCCGGCCCGCGCCCGGCACCCGCTGCAAGCCGGTGACGCCGCCCTCGCCGTCGCGCACGGCCATGGTCGCGCCCGAGCCCAGCGCGATCGCACGGCCGTACGGGATCTTTGCGTTCGCCTCCGCCGAGGTCTTCTCGGTCTGCACCACGGTGGCGCCGACGCCGACGATCTGCGAGGCGCTGATGTTGGACAGTTCCAGCACCGCGTTCAGGTCGATGGCCTCGTCGCCGACCTCGTTGGGCGTGACCCGCAGGTCGATGCCGATGTCGCGCTCCAGCGGCTCGGTGCGGTCGCCGCCCGGCACGATGAGCACGTTGGCGCCCTCGAAGAAGCGCGAGGTCTTGCCCTCGACCGCGACCACGCTCGGGCTCGCCTCGAGGCTGAAGGCGTTGCGCGAGGTGGAGGCCATGTTCAGCGCGTAGCTGACGGTGGGGATGCTCACCTCGAGGCTGCGGCTGTTCTCGCGCTCGAACGGCCCGTCGCCTTCGCGCGAGTACTCGGCGCCCCACAGGGTCGCGCCGAACTGCAGCTGCAGCGCGTTGAGCAGGTTGATGCCGGCGGAACTGCTGCTGTCGCGGCTCTGCCGGATCACGTAGGCGTCGATGGAGACGTTGCCCGCGTCGTCGCCCGCGCCCGGTTCCGCCCCGCGCACCAGCGCGCGCAGCGGCGCGGCGTCGCGCGCGCCGGGGCCGTCGGCGAAGGCGGCGGCGAGGAAGTCCGCCGCGGCGCGGTCGGCGTCGGTCGCGGGCGCGGCCTCGGCGCGGGCGCGCGCGAACGCGGTGGCGGCGAGGTCGAAGCAGCCGGCGCGGTAGGCGAAGAACGCGAACCCGTAGCACAGCGTGCCGCATTCGCCGCGGCGCTCGATCGCCTCGCCGAACGCGGCGAGCGCCTCGTCGTAGCGTCCCAGCCGGTATTCGGCCGCGGCCACGCCCAGGCGCGGCGCCCACCAGTCCGGGGCCAGGCGCGCGGCGTTGGCGAACGCCACGCGCGCGATCTCGATGTCGCCGTGGCGGCCGCGGCCCAGCAGGTAGCGGCCGTTCTCGAAGTGCAGGCGGGCGTTGGTGGGCTCGGCGCCGATGCGGCGGAACAGCGCGTCGCCCTGCGCATCGGACGCGTCCGTGGCGCCGAAGCCGATCCGGGCGAGGTCGCGGTCCACCCGTGGCGTGGAGGCGCAGCCCGCGAGCAGGGCCGCGAGCAGCGCGGAGGCCAGGGTCCGGGGCGGGATGCGCGTCATGGTCGGGCGGAGGTCGGGGAGGCTGCCGCAAGCATCGCCCGCGGCGGCGGGTCCGCCGATGCCACGTTCATGGGGTTCCGCCGCCCCGGGGCGGCGCTCACGCCCACACGAGGCTGGCGAGGATGGTCGCGGCGACGCCGAAGCTGAGCAGCATCAGGTAGCACATGCCGAGCACGCAGTACTTGAGCAGGGTCATGGTCCAGCCCTGGCCGTAGACGCGCTTCTGCATCAGCAGCAGGTACACGGGCATCCACAGGAACAGCAGCGTTTCGGCCCAGCCCGAAAGCCCGTCGAGCGCGGGCGCCGCGTCGCCGAGCTCGCTGAAGGCGAACACCAGCAGCAGCGCCAGGCACAGGAACGCATGGCTGTGCAGCGCCACGATCAGGTGCTCCATGTACAGCCGGCGCTTGAACACGTAGGCGATCTTCAGCATCAGCGCGAAGATCGGGAGCAGGATGAACAGGGTCGAGGGCAGGGCGCCCAGCACCGCGTCCTTGAGCCGGTCGGGGTCCTTCTGGATCTCGGAGACGTTGCGCCGGCCCTGCGCGATCTGGCGGTTGACCCAGTCGTTGGCGAACTGCGGCAGCCAGCGCACGCGCACGGGGTTGGTGACCGGATTCCAGGGCGCGCCGTTGACCTGCACCGTCGGCAGCGCATCCTCGTCCACGACCGCATGCACGTCCGCCTTGCCGGACTCGATCGCGTGGATGCGGCGGTCCGCCTTCTCGCGGATCTTCTCCCGGCCCTTCTCGATGCCGTCGCGCGCCGAGGGCACCTCGGGCATCCCGGCGAGCGCGACGTCCAGTTCCTTCAGCGCGGCGTCGCGCGCGGCCTCGACCTCGGCCACCGTGGTGGCGCGGTCGATGTCGTCGCGGCTGTCGAAGTCCACCGAATCCGGCGACATCGTCCACAGCAGCTGCGCGACGAAGAACGTCACGATGCTGAGGAACACGAACAGCCGCACCGGGCTGACGTAGCGCACGCGCCGCCCGGCGAAGTACTCCAGGCTCAGGTAGCCGGGCTTGGCAAGCAGCGGCCACAGCGTACGGAACACGCGCGCGTCGATGTTCAGCACGGTGTCGAGGAAGTCGCCCATGATGCTGCCGAAGTGGCGCACCAGGCCGTCCACGGGCTGGCCGCAGCGGTAGCAGTGCGGGCCGAGCAGCGGCGTGCCGCAGTTCGCGCACACGCGCCCCGGGGTGCCCGTGGCTTCGGTCGCGCTCGTGGCGGAATCGGTCATCGCAGGTCCCCGGTTGGCCCGGCTAAGATAGCGCGGCCGCGTCCCCGCGCCAGCCTCCCGCCATGGATTCCCCCAGCGCCACGCCGCGCTTCGCCGCCGAAGCGCGCGCCACCGCCGTCCTTGCCGCACCCCTGGTCGCCGGCCACCTGGCCACCGGGCTGATCGGCTTCGTGGACGCGGCCATCGCGGGCCACCACGGCACGCGCACCCTCGCCGCGGTGGCCGTGGGCGCGGCGCTGTACGCGTTGCCGATGATGGTGCCGATGGGCACGCTGATGGCGCTGCCGCCGGCGGTGTCGCAACTCGACGGCGCGGGGCGGCGCGCGGAGATCGGGCCGCTGTTCCGCCAGGCGCTGTGGCTCGCGCTCGCGCTGGGCCTGGCGATGTTCCTGTTCATGACCGCCGCGGGCCACGCGCTCGCGCCGATGGGCATCGCCGCCGACGTGCGCCCGGGCGCGCGCGACTTCCTGCACGGCATCCGCTGGGGCGCGCCCGCGCTGACGCTGTACCTGGCGATGCGCTACCTCAGCGACGGCCTGCACTGGTCGCTGCCGACGATGCTGTTCGGATTCGGCGGACTGCTCGTGCTGGTCCCGCTCGGCTACGCGCTCACCTTCGGCCACGCGGGCCTTCCGGAGCTCGGCGCCGGCGGGCTGGGGCTCGCGTCGGCGGCGATGCTGTGGGCACAGGCGCTCGGCTTCGCCCTGTACCTTGCGCGCTCGCGGCGGTTCGCGCCGCTGGCGCTGTTCGCTCATTTCGAGCCGCCGCGGCGCGCGCCGGTAGTGGCGCTGCTGCGCAACGGCCTGCCGATCGGCGTGACCGTGGCGATGGAGGGCGGCCTCTTCATCGTGACCGCGCTGCTGATCGGGCGGCTGGGCGCCCTGCCGGTGGCGGCGCACCAGATCGCGATCAACGTGTCGGCGCTGTGCTTCATGGTGCCGTTCGGCCTCGCCGAGGCGACCACCGTGCGCGTGGGCCACGCGCGCGGGCGCGGCAGCGCCGAGGGCGTGCGCCGCGCGGCGCTGGCCGGCTACGCGCTCGCGCTGGGCACGCAGGCCTGTTCCGCGCTCGTGCTGCTGGCGGGCAACGGGCTGGTGGTGTCGCTGTACACGCGCGACGCCGCGGCCGCCGCGCTGGCGGCCTCGCTGCTGCTGTACGCGGCCGCGTTCCAGTTCCCCGATGGCATCCAGGTGGTTTCGGCCGGCGCGCTGCGCGGCCTGGGCGACACGCGCGTGCCGATGTTCCTGGCCGCGCTGGCGTACTGGGGCGTGGGCATGCCCCTGGGCGCGGGCCTCGGCCTCGGCCTGGGTTGGGGGCCGCAGGGCATGTGGACCGGGCTGATCGCCGGCCTGTCCGTGGCCGCCCTGCTGCTGGGCTGGCGTTTCCTGCGCGCGAGCGCTTCGCCGCTGCCGGCCGGCCCGCTGCCCGCGACGGGGGCGTGACCGCGGCGCCGTCCCGCCCGGCCCGGTGGCGTCAGGCCCGGTGACGACCGGGTCATGCGCGTGGCGGCGGCTGCCGATACCCTGTGCACCAGGTCCACGGAGCAACTGCATGAACGAGTCCAGCCGCGGCCCCATCGCCCGCTTCTTCAAGGGCCTCTGGGACGCGATCAACTTCAGTCGCCGGCTGGTGTTCAACCTGCTGTTCATCGCGCTCGTGCTGGTGGCCGCGGGCCTGTTCGCGGGCGGCGACGGCGTGCGCCCGCTGGCCGCGCGCACCACGCTGGTGCTCGCGCCGCAGGGGCGGCTGGTGGAGCAGTACAGCACCGACGCCGTGAGCCGCGCGCTGTCGCGCATGTACGGCGACCGCAACGCCGGCGAGGTGCAGATGCGCGACCTGCTGCGCGCGCTCGAGGCCGCGGGCAAGGACCGGCGCATCGAGCGCGTGCTGCTGCGCACCGACGGGCTGTCGTTCCAGGGCTACGCCTCGGTGCGCGAGCTCGCCGCCGCGCTGCGCGGCCTGCGCAAGGCGGGCAAGCAGGTGGTCGCCTTCGGCGAGGGCTTCGACCAGTGGCAGTACCTGCTCGCCGCGCAGGCCGACGAGGTCTACCTCGACCCCATGGGCGGGCTGCTGCTCGAGGGCCTCGGCCGCTATCGCCAGTACTACCGCGAGGGCCTGCAGGACAAGCTCGGCGTGGACGTGCACCTGTTCCGCGTCGGCGAATACAAGTCCGCGGCGGAGCCGTTCGTGCTCGACGCGGCGTCGCCCGAGGCGAAGGAGGCCGACCTGTACTGGATGAACGACGTCTGGCAGCGCTACATCGCCGACGTCGCGCGGGCGCGCGGCCTCGCGCCGGCGGCGGTGGCCGCGGGCATCGAGGCCGCCCCGGAGGGCATCGCGGCCGCCGGCGGCGACATGGCGCGCTACGCGCTGCAGCAGAAGCTCGTGGACGCGCTGAAGACCGAGCAGGAAGTGGACGAGCTCCTGGCCGGGCGCGGCGTCGCCGACGAGGACGCCGAGCACGGCTTCCGCGCCGTGGACCTCGACGGCTACCTGCGCCACCTCGACCGCGGGCTCGAGGCGGTGGACGAGCGGCCGGAAATCGCCATCGTCGTCGCCGAGGGCGAGATCTCCGGCGGCGTGCAGCCGCCGGGCATGATCGGCGGCGAATCGACCGCGGCGCTGCTGCGTGCGGCGCGCGACGACGAAGCGGTGGAGGCGGTGGTGCTGCGCGTGAACTCGCCCGGCGGCGAGGTGTTCGCCTCGGAGCAGGTGCGCCGCGAGGTCGTCGCGCTCAAGGCGGCGGGCAAGCCGGTCGTGGTCTCGATGGGCGACCTGGCGGCGTCCGGCGGCTACTGGATCGGCATGGACGCGGACCGGATCTTCGCCGATCCCTCCACCATCACCGGCTCGATCGGCATCTTCGGCATGGTGCCGACGCTGCCGCGCGCGCTGGACAGGATCGGCGTGCACACCGACGGCGTCGGCACCACGCCGTTCGCCGGTGCGTTCGACATCACCCGGCCGCTGGATCCGCGCGTGGCCGGCGTGATCCAGTCGGTGATCGAGAAGGGCTACCGCGACTTCATCGGCCGCGTGGCCAAGGCGCGCGGGCGCAGCGTGGAGCAGGTCGACGCCGTGGCGCGCGGCCGCGTGTGGAGCGGCGCGCAGGCGCGCGAGCGCGGGCTGGTGGATGCGTTCGGCGGCCTCGCCGAGGCGGTGGCCGACGCCGCGAAGCGCGCGAAGCTCGGTTCGCCGGGCAGCTACCAGGTGCGCTACCTGGAGCGCGGCGCGACGCCGTTCGAGCGCTTCTTCGCGCGCTTCGCCGAAAGCCGCGCGGGCGTGGCCATGTTGCGCGGCAGCGGGCTGGGCGGCGCGTTGCTGGGGCGGACGCTGGACGAGGCCGGCGGGCGCGAGCTGCGCTTCCTGCGCGAAGCGCTGCTGCAGGCGCGCGCGGCGGGCGGGCCGGTGAAGGCCCTGGCCTACTGCTTCTGCAAGCCCTGAGCCCGGGTTGGCGCTATGCTGGCGCGCATGGGCACGGACCGCTGGCGGCTGGACGGGCAACTCGCGCTGGTGACCGGCGGCAGCGCCGGCATCGGCCTGGCGATCGTGCGCGAGCTGCTCGGCTTCGGTGCGGACGTGCTGGCGGTGGCCCGCGACGGCGATGCGCTCGAGCGCGTGCGCGAGGAGCTGGCCGACGAGTTCGGCGACGACCGCATCGCGGTGATGGCCGCCGACGTCACCGACGACGAGCAGCGCCGCGAGGTGCTGGACTGGGTCGAGGACCGTGGCGAGGGCCTCGACATCCTGGTCAACAACGCCGGCGGCAACCTGACCCGTCCCTCTGCCGACTACGGCGAGGACGAGTGGCGCGGGATCTTCGAGCTCAACCTGTTCAGCGCCTTCGAGCTGTGCCGCTACGCCTACCCGCTGCTGTCGCGGCACGCGTCGTCCAGCATCGTCAACGTCGGCAGCGTGTCCGGCGTCACCCACGTGCGCAGCGGCGCGCCCTACGGCATGAGCAAGGCCGCGCTGCACCAGATGACGCGCAACCTGGCGGTGGAGTGGGCCGAGGACGGCGTGCGCGTGAACACGGTCGCGCCCTGGTACATCCGCACGCGCCGCACCTCCGGCAAGCTCGCGGACCCCGACTACCTCGACGAAGTCCTGCTGCGCACCCCGATGGGGCGCGTCGGCGAGCCGGAGGAAGTGGCGGCCGCGGTCGCGTTCCTGTGCCTGCCGGCGGCGGGCTACATCACCGGCGAGTGCATCGCCGTGGACGGCGGCTTCCTGCGCTACGGCTTCTGAAGGCGGGTGCAAAGCGACGGAGCGCCCCGTGCGGGACGCTCCGTCGCGGTGGCCGCGCTGCGGCCGCTTGCCGGGGGGATCAGGATTCGCCGCCCTTGCGGCCGATCTCGGACATGTGCCGGCGGTCCTGGCTCACGGCCTCGCCGCCCTTCTGCGCGATCTTGCGCTGCTGCTCCGCATCCATGCCCGCGAAGCCGCGCCCGCCCTGGTTGCCGCCGCGGTTGCCGCTGTCCTGGTTGCCGCCCTGGTTGTCGGTCCGAGGGTGCCGGCCGGCGTTGCCATCGGACCGTCCACGCTACGCGCCGCGGTGTTAGCGCAGCGGGCGCTGGTGGTGAAGGAAGGGCTAATGCCGCGCGCGCATGCGCATGCGCGTGCGCGGGGCGCGCAGTCAGCGAGCGGCGCAGTCGCTGCGCGCGAGCGTGGCCGCGAGCGCCTCGTATTCATGGCGGCGCGCGTCGTCCTCCGCGGCGCCGGCGAACTTCCAGCGGAACGCGGCCTCGTCCACGCGCCGCCGCCACGCCTGGCACAGCTGGTCGGGCGGCACTGCGCTGCAGGTGTCCACGACCTTCTCGCACGCGGCGGCGCCCGGCACGGCGCTGCCGTCGAGGCCCACGATCGGCAACGGCTTGCAGCGCTCCTGCGGCGTCGCGTCTTCGGTGAGTTCCTCCACGCCGTCGTAGCGGCGGCACGCATGCAGCGGCGGCGGGCCGCGCCCGGCGCGCGCGGCCGTCGGCGCTTCGGCGACGTCGGTGGAGGCATCGGCGTCGCCCGCAGTGGCGTCCGCGGCCGGCGCGGGCGGTTCCTGCGGCGCGTACGCCGGCAGCGGCGGCGGCACGTCCACGTCGAGCTGCTGCTGCTCCGTGCCCTTGGGGCAGGGCACGTCGTTCTGCAGCGTGACGTTGCCGAACGGATCGGTGCAGCGGTAGATCCGCACCGTGCGCGCGGCCGCGTCCTGCGGCGCCGCGTCCGCGGATGCCGCAGCCGGCACGGCCACGAGCAGCAGCACCGCGAGCGCGCAGGAGACGGCGGTGGGCGCGCGCACGGCGGTCACCGCGCGCGGCAGTCCGCGTCGAGCCGCGCCAGCAGGCCGCGCTCCTCGACTTCCAGGCGGGCGCGCTCGCTGGGCATGGCGTTGAAGAAGCGCCGCGCGATCTCCTCGCGGCGGTCGCGCAGGCGCGCGCAGGTTTCGGCCTGCGGCAACGCGCGGCAGGCGTCGCGCACCCAGGTGCCCGCCGGCACCGGCCAGCCGAGCGTCCACATCGGCACCCAGCGCGGATTCCCCTCCGGCGAGTCGCTGGTGTAGGTGGTGTTGTCCGGCGTGGTGCATTCGTACATCGGCGCCGGTGCCGGCTGCTGCACGACCACGATGCGCTCGCGCGGCGGGGCGGGCCGGGTCGCGTCGGCGGGCGGCGGCGCGGGGTCGCGCCCGGGCGGCGCATCGGTGGGCCGCAGCATGCTGCGCGCTTCCTGGCGCTGGCCCTTCGGGCAGGGCGTGTCGCGCAGCGCGACCGCGCCATCGTCGCCGGTGCACCGGTAGACCGTCACCCGCGCGCCCGGCCGTGCGGAACCGGCATCCTGGCGCGGCATCGCCATGCCGCTGCCGGCGAGCGCGGTGGCCGCGGACAGCAGGGCGGGCAGGCAGGCCGCACGGACGGGCATCGGGCGCATGCGCCGATCTTGCCGCGCGGCCGGCGCGCGGCCAAGCGCGGGAAGGCGCCGGCGCAGGGCCGGGTTCAGCCGCGCAGCAGCGCGCCGCTGCGCGCGTCGCGGATGTCGCTGGGGCGGTCGCGGCCGCCGGTTTCGCCCTCGACGATCCCGTCCACGCCGGCCAGCAGCGCCGGATCGAGCGCGTCGCGGTCCCGCGGGGCGGGCGCGCCCGCGGGGTTGGCGCTGGTGGAGACGATCGGGCCGCCGAACGCGCGGCACAGCGCGGCGACCACCGGGTGCGCGCTCGCGCGCATCGCCGCGCCCGCGTGCGTGCCGGTGATCCAGCGCGGGACGCGGTCGGTCGCCGGCACGATCCAGGTGTCCGGGCCGGGCCAGGTGGCGGCGACCGCGTCGCGGCGGGCGGGCGGCAGCGCGGCCCAGTCGGCGAGGCCGTCGAACTGCGCGATGTCGGCGGCGACGAGGATCAGACCCTTGTCCACGTCGCGCTGCTTGAGCGCGAGCAGGCGCAGCACCGCGGCCTCGTCGAACGGATCGCAACCGAGGCCCCACACGCCTTCGGTCGGATAGGCGACGACGCCGCCCGCGCGCAGCAGCTGCGCGGCATCGCGCGGCGACAGCAGCGCGGGACGCCCTGGCGCGGTCACCCCGCCTTCTTCACCACGCGCTTGCCGCCGGTGAACGGCTTGGGCGTCAGCAGCGGCGGCGGCTCGGGCGGCGCGACGGGCGCGGCGCGCTTCGCCGGGGCCTTGCGCGCGGGCGCCTTCTTCGCGGCGGCCTTCTTCGCGGTCTTTTTCGCCACCTTCCTGGCGGCCTTCTTCGCCGCCGCCGGGGCATCGCCGGCGGCCTTCGCCGTCTTCTTCGCCGCGGCCTTCCTGGCCGCCGCCTTCGCCGGCGCGGCCTTGCGGCCGAAGCGGCCGCGCATCGGCTTGCCGGTCTCCTCGAGCAGCGCGGTGACCTCCTCCAGCGTCAGCGAGGCCGGGTCGCGGTCCTTGGGGATGCGGCCGTTGAGCTTGCCGTCGCTGATGTAGGGGCCGTAGCGGCCGTTGAGCACCTGGATGTCGCTGCCCGGGAATTCCTTGATGATCCGGTTGCGCGCGATCTCCTCCTTCTCCTCGATCAGCGCCACCGCGCGCGCGAGGTCGATGGTGTAGGGATCGTCTTCCTTCTTCAGCGAGGCGTAGGTGCTGCCGCGCTTGGCGAACGGCCCGAAGCGGCCGATGCCGACGCTGACTTCCTCGCCGTTCGACTCGCCGAGCTTGCGCGGCAGCCGGAACAGCTCCAGCGCCTCCTCCAGCGAGATCGTGTGCATGCTCTGGCCGGGGCGCAGCGACGCGAACGTCGGCTTGTCCTCGTCGTCGGCGGTGCCGATCTGCACGTAGGGCCCGTAGCGGCCCAGGCGCACGCTCACCGGCTTGCCGCTCTTCGGGTCGGTGCCCAGCTCGCGCGCGCCGGTGGCCTCGCTGCGGTCCACGCTCTCGGTCTTGTCGGCGACCAGCTCCTTGAACGGGCCCCAGAACTTCTCCATCAGCGGGACCCAGTCCTCCTCGCCGCGCGAGACCGCGTCGAGCTCGTCCTCGAGCTTCGCGGTGAAGTCGTAGTCCACGTAGCGGGTGAAGTGCGCGCTCAGGAACTTCGACACCGCGCGGCCCACGTCGGTGGGGCGGAAGCTGCGGCTCTCCATCTCCACGTACTTGCGGAACAGCAGCGTCTGGATGATGGACGCGTAGGTGGACGGGCGGCCGATGCCGTATTCCTCCAGCGCCTTCACCAGCGCCGCTTCGGTGTAGCGCGGCGGCGGCTGGGTGAAGTGCTGGTCGGCGTGGATGCGGTCGAGCGGCACGCGGTCGCCCGGCTTCATCGGCGGCAGCTTGCGGCCTTCGTCCTCGTCCTCCTTGCCCTTGGTGTCCTTGCCTTCCTCGTACACGGCGAGGAAGCCGGGCACCACCACGGTGGTGCCGCTGGCGCGGAAGCTGTGCTCGTTGCCCGCGGCCAGGTCCACCGACACGGTGTTGAGGGTGGCCGGGATCATCTGCGAGGCGACGGCGCGCTTCCAGACCAGCTCGTACAGGCGGCGCTCGTCGTCGGTGAGGTAGCGCGCGACCTGCGCCGGCGTGCGCAGCGCGGAGGTCGGGCGCACCGCCTCGTGCGCCTCCTGCGCGTTCTTCGACTTGGTGGTGTAGTAGTTCGGCTTGTCCGGCAGCGCGCCGGTGCCGAAGTCGCGCGCGATCACGTCGCGGATCTCGGCCAGCGCCTCCGGCGACAGGTGCACCGAGTCGGTACGCATGTAGCTGATCAGGCCGACGGTGCCCTCGTCGCCGAGGTTCACGCCCTCGTACAGCTTCTGCGCCACCTGCATGGTGCGCTTGGTGGTGAAGCCCAGCTTGCGCGAGGCCTCCTGCTGCAGGGTGGAGGTGGTGAACGGCGGCGACGGGCGGCGCTTGCGCTCCTTGCTGGCGACGTCGGTGACGTGCAGCGCGCCGCCGGCGGCCTTGAGGATGCGGTCGCGCGCGGCCTCGGCGCTCTCGCGGTCGGTGACCGTGAACTGCTCGACCTTCTTCCCGTCCAGCTTCGCCAGCTTGGCGGTGAACGGCTGCACCGGATGCGCGCACTCGGCCTCGATGCTCCAGTACTCGCGCGCCTTGAAGGCCTCGATCTCCTCCTCGCGCTCCACGATCATGCGCAGCGCCGGCGACTGCACGCGGCCCGCCGACAGGCCGCGCTGCACCTTGCGCCACAGCACTGGCGAGAGGTTGAAGCCGACCAGGTAGTCGAGCGCGCGCCGCGCCTGCTGCGCGTCCACGAGGTTGGAGGCGATCTGGCGCGGATGCTGCATCGCCTCGCGGATCGCGCGCGGGGTGATCTCGGTGAACACGACGCGGTGCAGCGGCTTGCCGTCGAGCAGGCCGCGCTCGCGCAGGATCTCGGCGATGTGCCAGCTGATGGCCTCGCCCTCGCGGTCCGGGTCGGTGGCGAGGTACAGCGCCTCCGCCGCGCGCGCTGCCTTGGCGATGGCCTCGACGTGCTTCTCGTTCTTCTCGATCAGGTCGTAGCGCATCGCGAACCCGTGCTCCGGGTCCACCGCACCCTCCTTCGGCACCAGGTCGCGGACATGGCCGTACGAGGCCAGGACGGTGAAGTCCTTGCCCAGGTACTTGTTGATCGTCTTGGCCTTGGCGGGCGACTCGACGATGAGGAGGTTCTTGGCCATGGGGGCGAGGGTCCGGGGCGGGGCGGGGCCGCGCCGTGAAGGCGCCGGCCCCACGAACACGTGAGAAGGCAACGCCCGGGGCCAAGGGACCCGGGCGCATTCCTTATTTATAGGTAAAGGGGGAAGGGGCAAGGGTCAAGGGGAAAAATCCGGATCCGGGGTCCGGACCACCCCCGGAGCCGCCCCCCGGGCCGCCCCGCGGCCCTAGTGCACCGTTTCCGGCTCGTCCAGGAACATCTGGGTCTCCATCCAGGCGTAGGCCGCCTCGGAGCCCGGCTGGTTGAACAGGACCATCAGCACGACCCACTTCAGGTCGTCCAGGTCCAGGGTCTCCTGGTCCAGGGCCATGGCCCGGTCCAGCACCAGCTCGCGCTGGGCGGCGTCCAGGATCCCGTGCTGCTCCAGGAACAGCAGGAAGCCGCGCGCCTCCACGTCGAGCTTGTCCATCTCCGGCCCGAAGAACACCCGGGTCGGGCCCCCGGCGCGGGCGGGCGCGGGCGCCGGGCGCTCCTTGGCGAGCGCGCCGAGCCAGTCGAAGGCCTTGTGGATCTCGGCCGGGCTGAAGCCGGCGCCGGTCAGTTCGTCGAGGAGGGGGCCACTGGCGAGGCGTTCCCGGTCGGGGAAGCCGGTCTCGCCCGGCGGCGGGGCGTCTTCGATGAAGTAGTGCTCGAACAGGTACAGCAGGACGTCCAGGATGCTTTCTTTCATTTCCCCTCGGCCTGCACCACGGCGGGTGCTGTGGAGGTCAGGATGCCTTGCGCGTTCGCACCCGGGCGTAGCGTCCGTGCTCCGAAACCACCCGGCCTTCCAGCTCCATGAGCAGGAGCATGGAGGACAGGCGGGCAGCCGTCAATCCGGTCCGTGAGACCAGCGCGTCCATACCTGTTGGGTCGTGGCCGAGCGCCTGCCACAAGCGCTGGTGGTCGGGGTCGGCGGGGGAAAGGTCGTCCTGCGCGCCGGGCGCGGGGGCGGACGCGCCCGCGCCGGCGGCGTCGAGACGCGTGCGCAGGAACCCGGCGAGCCCTTCGGCCACCGGCGCCAGCGCCTGCACGACCTCGTTGGGCGACTCCACCAGCGCGGCGCCGTCGCGCAGCAGGCGGTGGCAGCCGCGCGCCTTCGGGTTGTGGATCGATCCGGGCAGCGCGAACACCTCGCGGCCGGCGTCGCCCGCCTGGCGCGCGGTGATGAGCGCGCCGGAGCGCAACGCGGCCTCGACCACGAGCGTGCCCAGCGACAGGCCGGCGATGATCCGGTTGCGGCTGGGGAAATGGCTGGCATGCGCGTGGGTGCCGGGCGCGTGCTCGCTCACGATCGCGCCGTGCGCTTCGATGCGCGCGTGCAGCGCGGCGTTCGCGCGCGGATAGGCGACATCGGGTCCGCAGCCGAGCACGGCGATGGTGGCGCCGCCGGCGGCGAGCGCGCCCGCGTGCGCGGCGGTGTCGATGCCGGTGGCCATGCCGCTCGCCACCGCGAGCCCGGACGCGGCGAAGGCGCGCGCGAACGCGAACGCGTTGTCGGCGCCGCCCGCGCTCGGCGCGCGGCTGCCGACGACGGCCACCGACGGATGCCACAGCAGCGTGGCGTCGCCGGCGACGGCGAGCACCAGCGGCGGCGAGGCGATCCTGCGCAGCAGGGCGGGATAGTCGGGATCGTGGCAGCCGAGCAGGCGGTGCCGCGGCTGCGCGAGCCAGGCCAGCCCGCGCACGAGCGCGGCGCGATCCGGCTTCGCGAGCGCAAGCAGCTGCTCGCCGGCAATGCCGTGCCGGCGCCATTCGCGCAGGCCCGCGCCCAGCGCCGCCGCCGCGTCGCCGCCGTGCGCGGCGAGCAGCGCGCGCCGCGGCGCCACCGGGCCGCCCGCGAGCTGCAGCCGCAGCAACGCCTCCGCGCCGGCATCGGGCGCGATGCCCGCGTCCGCCACCGCCACCGCGACCGTGCTGCCGCCGGCCGCGTCGTCCGCCCTGTCTTCCATCGGGCGAGCATGGCCCGCGGACGACGACGGCGCCCTCGGGCGCCGTCGCATCATGCTGTCGGGATTCGCCGCGCCGCGCGCGCTCAGTACGTCGCGTCGGGGTGCTTGAGCTCGTAGCCCACGCGGGTCGGCTTCACGCTGTCCATGACCAGGCCGTAGCTCACGCGCTCGAAGGTGCGGAACACGATCACGTGGCCGGCGAATTCGTCGGGCAGGCGGGTCCGGCTCCCGGCGGTGTTCCACTCCTCGGTGAGCTCGGGGTCGAGGTGCACCTTGTCCACCACGTTGGAGCCCGGGCGCCACAGCGAGAACACGGTGCCGTTGTCCACGCCCTCGCGGCTGCCCACCGAGAGCGCGACCACGTCGTGCGGGCCGCCGCTGGTGAACATGTCGGACACCGCCAGCACCCTGGCGCGGCCGTACTCGAAGCGCGTCGCCGGCGGATGGGGGAAGAACTGCAGGTCGTAGCCTTCGTCGCCGATCGGCACCACGCGGTCGCCGACGCGGATGTCGCGCGCGTCGTCCTCGATCAGCAGCGTCGTCGCCTCGATGCCGTGGCCGGCGCTACGGGTGACGACGGCGGTGCCGGTGCGCACCAGCTCGTAGCCGAGGATGTCGTTGCCGTTGTCGTCGATCATCGCGTCGGCCCAGAAGTTCGCGCTGTCCATCGTCATCCGGCCGCGGTAGTCCATGTCGGAGGTGTGGAACAGGTCGCAGCAGCCGTCGGTACGGTCGCGGTGCACGTAGCGCTGGGTCGGGCGCACGATCGCGTAGCGCTGGCCCGGGTAGGCGCCGGACAGGCCGGCGGCGTAGGCGAGCTGGCCCTGGCCGCCGCGCAGGCGGTCCTCCTCGAGGCCGACGACGTAGGGAAGCTGCTTGAACGCCGGCACGACCCTCAGGTCCTTCAGGAACGGCTTCACCGCTTCCAGCGGGATGGCGTTGATCGGCGGCTCCTGGCGCGGGCCCGGCTGCAACACCGCCTGCTGGACGCGGTCGAGGTACGCCAGCGAGATCACGTCGCCGGGGTAGATCAGGTGCGGATTCTCGATCTGCGGGTTCGCCTGCCAGATCTCCGGCCACAGCCACGGCTTCTCCAGGAAGCGGCCGGCGATGTCCCACAGGGTGTCGCCCTTGCGGACGACGTAGGTGTCCGGATGGTCGCCGCGCAGGTCGGCCGCGGCCGCCCAGGTGCCGACCACCAGCAGCGCGGTCGCCAGGACCGTGCGCCAACGCAGCCGGCCACGCGGGCACGGCGCCCCCGGCCCGGAAACTTCAGGAATACGCTCAGGCATTGCGGCCATGTTCCCGCTCCCCTTGGGAAAACCCCGCCTTAACCGCGGCAATATTGCGCAGGGAATCCGGCCGGGCGCAAGCCATCGGCGCTATAATTGCGACCTTCCGCGGCCACCTTTTCCCGCGGATGTGACCGCCGCCTCCCTTTTCGACATGGCCCTGCTCCCGATCCTCGAGTTCCCAGACCCCCGGCTGCGCACCCGCGCCGAGCCGGTGGACCCGGCGTGGCTGGCCCTGCCGGAGACCCAGCGGCTGCTCGACGACATGTTCGAGACCATGTACGCGGCGCCGGGCATCGGCCTGGCCGCGAGCCAGGTGGACGTGCACAAGCGCTTCATGGTGATCGACGTCAGCGAGGCGCACGACCGCCCGATGGTGTTCGTGAACCCGCAGGTCACCGCACGCAGCGGCGAGCAGGTCTACCAGGAAGGCTGCCTCTCGGTGCCGGGCATCTTCGCCGACGTCACCCGCGCCGAGGCCATCACCGTCGCCGCGCTCGACCGCGACGGCAAGCCCTTCGAGCTGCAGGCCGACGGGCTGCTCGCGGTGTGCATCCAGCACGAGATGGACCACCTCGAAGGCAAGCTGTTCGTGGACTACCTCTCGCCGCTGAAGCGCGAGCTGGTGCGCAAGAAGCTGGCGAAGGCGCGCCGCTCGGCGGCGTAGGCCGCCGCGGGCCGCCATGAGGATCGTCTTCGCGGGCACGCCGGAATTCGCGGTGCCGTCGCTGCGGGCCGCCGCCGCGCGCGGCGAGGTCGTGGGCGTGTACACGCAGCCCGACCGCCCCGCCGGGCGCGGGCGCGGCCTGCAGCCCTCGCCGGTGAAGCTCGAGGCGGTGCAGCGCGGCCTCCCGGTGTTCCAGCCGGAGACGCTGCGCAACGAGGCCGCCCGCGAGGCGCTGCGCGCGCTCGAGCCCGACCTGGTGGTGGTGGTCGCGTACGGCTTGCTGCTGCCGCAGGCGGTGCTCGACATCCCCAGGCACGGCTGCTGGAACGTGCATGCGTCGCTGTTGCCGCGCTGGCGCGGCGCGGCGCCGATCCAGCGCGCGATCGAGGCCGGCGACGCCGAGACCGGCGTGTGCCTGATGCAGATGGAAAAGGGCCTGGACACCGGCCCGGTACTGCTGTCGCGGCGCACGCCGATCGGCGCCGGGGAGACCGCGGGCGAACTGCACGACCGCCTCGCCGCGCTCGGCGCGGAGGTGCTGGCCGACGGCCTCGGCCTGCTGCGCGCCGGCATCCGGCCGGTCGCGGTGCCGCAGCCCGACCAGGGCGCGACCTATGCGCGCAAGCTGGAGAAGGCCGAAGCGAAGCTCGACTGGTCGCAGCCGGCCGACGCGCTCGCGCGCAAGGTGCGCGCGTTCCAGCCCTGGCCGGTGGCGGAGGCGCGGCTCGACGGCGAACGCGTGCGCATCCACGCCGCGGAGGCCCTGCCGCTCGCGCACGACGCCGCGCCCGGCACCGTGCTGCTGGCGCGCCGCGAAGGCATCGACGTCGCCTGCGGCGAAGGCGCGCTGCGCGTCACCCGCCTGCAGCGCGAGGGCGGCCGGCCGATCGCGGTCGCCGACTACCTCAACGCCCGCCGCGACCGGGGCGCATGAGCAGCGGCGTGCCGGCGCGCGTGGCCGCCGCGCGCATCCTCGATGCCGTCGCGCACCGCGGCCGCTCGCTGAAGGCCGAATTCGAATCCGCACTGCCCGCCTTGCCCGATCCGCGCGACCGCGCGCTGGCCGAGGCCATCGTGTTCGCGGCGCTGCGCGGCCGCGCGCGCTACGACGCTGCCATCGCCGCCTGGATGCCGCGGCCGCCGGGGCGCCGCGACGGCGCGCTGCGCGCGCTGCTGTGGGCCGGCTTCGCGCAGCTGGAGGCGCTCGGGCTGCCTGCGCATGCCGCGGTGGACGCGACGGTGGCCGCCGCCCGCGCCAGCGGCCGCGCGCACCAGGCGGGGCTGGTGAATGCGATGCTGCGCCGCGCGCTGCGCGAGCCGTTGCCGGAAGCCGATCCCGCTGCTGCCTGGCCGGCGTGGCTGCTCGCGCGCCTGCGCGAGGACTGGCCAGGCGACGTCGCCGCCATCCTCGCCGCGAGCGCGAAGCCGGCGCCGTCGTGGCTGCGCGTCAACCGCCGCCGCGGCTCGCGCGACGCCTATGCGCAGCGCCTGCGCGAAGCCGGCATCGAGGCGGTCGCCGAGGCATGGCCGCCGGACGCGCTGCGGCTCGAGCGCGCGGTGCCGGTCGCGGAGCTTCCCGGGTTCGAGGCCGGCGATGTCTCGGTGCAGGACGGCAGCGCGCAGGCGGTCGCCGACGCGCTGGACCCGCCGCGCGGCGCACGTGTGCTCGATGCCTGCGCCGCGCCCGGCGGCAAGGCCGCGCACCTGGCCGAGCGCGATCCGTCGCTGCGGATCATCGCGCTGGACGTGGACGCGCGCCGGGTGCGGCGCATGCAGGAGGCGTTCGCGCGGCTCGGCTTGGACATCGACGCGCGCGCCGCCGACGCCGCCGCGCCCGAGGCCTGGCGCCGCGGTGAAACCTTCGACGCCATCCTGCTCGACGCGCCGTGCTCGGCCACCGGCATCGTGCGCCGCCAGCCGGACGTGCTGCTGCACCGGCGCGAGTCCGACCTCGCGGCGCTCACCGCGCTGCAGGCGCGGCTGCTGGACGCGCTGTGGCCCGCGCTCGCCCCGGGCGGCGCGCTGGTCTACGCGACCTGTTCGATCCTGTCCGCGGAGAACGCCGCACAGGTGCGCGCGTTCCTCGACCGCCACCCCGACGCCGCGCTGGAACCGCTGGATGCGCGCTTCGGCCGCGACACCGGCGCCGGTTCGCAGCGGCTCCCGGGCGAGGCCGGGATGGACGGATTCTTCCTGGCGCGCCTGCGCAAGCGTTGACCGCCGGGCGCCCGCCGGACGGGTATGATCGCCCCCACATGACCCCGGCCGCCCAGCCGCTCGACCCGCGCCAGCGCCGCGAACTGTGGTGCTTCCTCGCCATTGCCTTCGTCGTGCTGGCCGCGGGCATCGGCCTGCGCCAGCCCTGGCCTGCGGACGAACCGCGCTTCGTGCTGGTCGCGAAGCAGATGTGGGAATCGGGCGACTGGTGGTTCCCGCACCGCGGCGCCGAGCTCTACCCGGACAAGCCGCCGCTGTACTTCTGGCTGCTCGGCGGCGCCTACGCGCTGGTGCGCGACTGGACCTGGGCGTTCCTGCTGCCGTCGCTGCTCGCGGCGATGGCGATCCTGGGCATGACCTGGGACCTCGGCCGCCGGCTCTGGTCGCATCGCGCCGGGCTGTGGGCGGCGACCGCGGTGCTGTGCGCGCTGCAGTTCCTGTACCAGGCCAAGCGCGCGCAGATCGACCCGACCGTGGTCGCCTTCATCACCCTGGGCATGTACGGCCTGCTGCGCCACACGCTGCTCGGTCCCGACTGGCGCTGGTACTGGCTCGGCTGCTTCGCCGCGGGGCTGGGCGTGATCAGCAAGGGCGTGGGCTTCCTCGCGCTGCTGGTGCTGCTGCCGTACGCGGCGATGCGCTGGCGCCGCTGGGAGCAGCTGCCGCCGCTCGGCAGCGGCAACGCCTGGCGCTGGACGCTGGGCGCGGCCGCCTTCCTCGGCGCGATCGGCCTGTGGCTGGTGCCGGTGGTGGCGATGGCGCTGGGCGACGGCGACGCGCAGCACCGCGCCTACCTCGACGAGATCCTGTTCGAACAGACGGCCGGGCGCTACGCGTCGTCCACCATCCATCCGCATCCGCCGTGGTACTTCCTCGGCGTCATCGCCGCGTTCTGGCTGCCGTTCTCGCTGGCGCTGCCGTGGCTGGCGCCGCGCTGGCGCGATGCCTGGCGCGAGCGCGCGGCGAAGGTCTGGCTGCCGCTCGCCTGGGCGCTGCTGGTGCTGCTGTTCTTCAGCCTCGCGCGCGGCAAGCGCGACATGTACATCCTGCCCATGCTGCCGATGGTCGCGCTGGCGGCGGCGCCCTACCTGCCGGGGATCGCGGCGAAGCGCGGGTTCCGCGCCGCGCTGCTGGCGCTGTGCGTGGCGCTCGGCGCGCTGCTGCTGGCCGCGGGGGCGTGGGCGCTGGGCGGCGAACCGCGCTTCGAGGCGAGGATCGAAGCCGAGCGCGGGCTCGCCGCCGCGGCCGACGGGCTGTGGTGGCTGCTCGCCGCGACCGGCGCGGCGATGCTCGCGGCGCTGGCGTTCGCACGGCGGCACCTGTTCGCGTCGGTCGCGACGGCGCTCGGCCTGATGGTCGTGCTGCTGTTCACGGGCGCCGCCGTGCTGCTCGACGATGCGAGCTCGGCGCGTGGCCTGATGCGCGAGGCGCGCGCCCAGGCCGGACCCGACGTCGTGATCGGCCTGGTCGGCTGGCGCGAGCAGAACCTGCTGCAGGCGGTCGGGCCGACCGCGGAGTTCGGTTTCCGCCGGCCCTGGGCCGAGCAGCTGCGGCGCGGCGCGGCCTGGGCGGCGCAGGCGCCGCGCGCGCGCACCCTGCTGGTCAACGAGGAAGCCCTGTTGCCGTGCGTGGACCGCGCCGCCAGCCAGCGGCTCGGCAACGCCAACCGCCGTGGCTGGTGGCTGGTGCCGGCCGGGGCGGCGCAGGCATGCATCGGACACGGCGATGAATGAGCCGATCGACGCCGTGATTCCCTGGGTCGATGGCGGCGATCCCGCCCATCGCGCCAAGCTCGACGCGTGGCTGGCGCAACTCGGGCGCCAGCGCCCGGTCGCGGCGGACCCGACGCGCTTCAACGACGACGGCGAACTGGCCTGGTGCCTCGCCTCCATCGTCCGCTTCGCGCCCTGGCTGCGCACCCTCCACGTCGTCACCGACGCGCAGCGCCCCGCGGTGCTGGACGCCTTCCGCGGCACGCCGTGGGAGGCGCGGGTCCGGCTGGTGGACCACCGCGAGCTCTATGCGGGATTCGAACAGTACCTGCCCACGTTCAACAGTCGCAGCATCAGCTGCCTGTTCTGGCGCATCCCGGGCATCGCCGAACACTACGTCTACTTCAACGACGACTTCATGCTGCTGCGCCCGGTCGCGCCGGAGGACTTCTTCCGCGACGGCCGGGTCGTGGTGCGCGGGCACTGGGAGAAGCAGGCGTGCCGGCGCTGGGACAAGCGCCTGGCCAAGGCGCTGGGCGTCCGGCGCCAGGGCGCGGCGCTGCCCACCGAGAGCAAGGCACAGGACCTGAGCGCGCGCCTCGCCGGCTTCGCCGACCGCTGCTTCCGGCTCCGGCATTGCCCGTACCCGATGCGGCGCGCGACGCTGGCGGACTATTTCGCCGAACGCCCGGCGCTGCTGCGCGAAACCATCGGCTACCGGTTGCGCGACCCCGCGCAGCTGCGGCCGGAATCGCTGGCGACCCACCTGGAGCTGGCGCGTGGGACGGCGCTCGTGGACGACGCGCTGCAGCTGCTGCACCTGAAGCCGGCCGAGCAGCCGCCGTGGCGGGTGCGCCGCAAGCTCCGGCGCGCCGAGCGCGACCCGGCGCATGCATTCGCCTGCGTGCAGAGCCTGGAGAAGGCCGATCCCGGAACGCACGCCGACATCCTCGCCTGGCTGGACCGGCGCGTCGGCACGCTCGCCGGCGCGCTCGCGTCGTGAGCGGCGGCGCTCACTCGAGGTCGCGGTAGGGATTGGCCTCGCCGCTGCCCGGCGGGCGGCGCTTGTAGCGCTTGTAGGTCCACTGGTACTGCGCGGGATCGCGCCGCGCGATGCGCTCGACGCCGGCGTTGAGCGCGCGCGCGCCCTCGGCCGGGTCCTCGGCGGCGACGCCGTCCGGCGCCGCTTCGATGCGCAATGCGAACGCCGGCGCGGCGCCGGGAGCCGGGATCCGCTCGCAGTACGCGAACAGCACGGTGGCGCCGGTGCGCGCGGCCAGCCGCGGCAGCAGCGTCATGGTCAGCGCCTGCACGCCGAAGAAGGGCGCGAACACGCCGTCGCCGCCCTTGGGCTGCTGGTCCGGCAGGATGCCGACCACGCCACCGCCCTGCAGCACGCGCAGCAGGCGGCGCACCGCGCTGCCTTCCGCCGGCACCTGCTCGACGCGCGCGGCGTTCGCGTCGTCGGCGCGCACCCGGCGCAGGAAGGCTTCGCCGACACGCGACTCCGGCGGCTTGTACAGGATCGCCAGCGGGGTGCGCGCCGCCAGCCACTGGTTCAGCAGCTCCCAGTTGCCGTAGTGCGGGGCGGCGACGATGAGCCCGCGGCCGGACGCGAGCGCCGCGTCGAACAGTTCGGTGCCGTGGGCCTCGCGCAGCATCGCCAGGTTGCGCGCGTGCGGGCGGGTCCACAGCACCAGCGTCTCCAGCGCCTGGCGCGCGGTGGTGCGCAGCACCCCGCGGTGCAGGTGCGCGCGCGCCGCCTCGTCCAGCTCCGGGCAGGCCAGTTCCAGGTTGCGGCGGGCGACGCGCGACTCGCGCGCGTCCAGGCGCCGCCACAGCCACGCCAGCGCGTCGCCCAGCGCCTGCAGGCAGCGCCACGGCAGGCGCCCGGTCGCGGCGGCGAGCAGGTAGAGGAGGCGGGCGGCGAGGTCCGTCATCGGGCCATTGTCGCTTCTACAATGCGCCCATGCTCAGCCTGATCCAGCGCGTGTCCTCCGCTTCGGTGACCGTCGAGGGGGACACCGTCGGCGCGATCGGCCCGGGCCTGCTGGCGCTGGTCGGCATCGAGCCCGGCGACGGCGAGGCCCAGGTGGCCCGGATGGCGCAGCGGCTGCTGGGCTACCGGGTCTTCGCCGACGCCCAGGGCCGCATGAACCGGTCCCTGGCCGACACCGGCGGCGGGCTGCTGCTGGTCAGCCAGTTCACCCTGGCCGCGGACACCTCCTCGGGCATGCGCCCCGGGTTCAGCACGGCCATGCCCCCCGCCGAGGCTGAACGGATCTTCGACGCCCTGGTCGCCCGCTGCCGCCGGGACCACCCCGGGGGGGTGGAAACGGGCCGGTTCGGGGCCCATATGGTCGTCAGCCTGGCCAACGACGGCCCGGTGACCTTCCTCCTGCGGGCGTAGGCCGCATTCCCCGAGGGGCTGCGTTCTCGCTGTATAATGCAGGGTTCTTTCCGCACCAAACCCCGGTGGCTTACCCCATGGCCAACGATCGCCAGGCTCCGCAGTCCGACATCAAGCAGCTCATCAGCAAGGGCCTGGAGCAGGGCTACCTGACCTATGCCGAGGTGAACGACCACCTGCCCGACGACGTCGTCGATCCCGAGCAGATCGAAGACATCATCGGCATGATCAACGGCATGGGCATCGAGGTGCACGAGATCGCGCCCGATGCCGAGACGCTGCTCCTGACCGGCACCTCCGGCCCCGGCCGCGACGTGGACGACACCGCGGCCGAGGAGGCCGCCGCCACCCTGTCGGCGCTCGACGCCGAGGGCGGCCGCACCACCGACCCGGTGCGCATGTACATGCGCGAGATGGGCACGGTCGAGCTGCTCACCCGCGAGGGCGAGATCGCCATCGCCAAGCGCATCGAGGAAGGCCTCACCCAGATGATGTCGTCGCTGGCCACGTTCCCGTGGTCGGTGCAGCTGCTGCTCGAGGAGTACGAGCTGCACAAGGCGGGCAAGAAGCGCCTGGCCGAGGTGGTGGTCGGCTTCAACGACCAGGTGGACGACGTGCCGGAGCTGCCGGTGGCCGCGGTGGACGCGGACGCTGCCGACGCCGACGTGGACGACGACGAGGAGGACGAGGACGGCGACGACGGCGCTGACGACGACGTCGGCCCGACCGGCCCGGATCCGGCCGAGGTCGCCGCGCGCATGGAGAAGCTGGCGGGCCTGTACGCGAAGTTCCAGAAGTCCTACGCCAAGAACGGCCCGGGCGCCAAGCCGGTGCTGAAGCTGCGCGACGAGATGGCCGAGGTCTTCATGACCTTCAAGCTGCCGCTGCCGCTGACCGACGCGCTGGTCAAGAAGCTGCGCGACGCGCAGGCCGAGGTGAAGGACCACGAGCGCCGCATCCTCGACCTCGCCGTGCGCGTGGCCAGGATGCCGCGCAAGGACTTCCTGCGCGCCTGGGACGGCAACCAGACCAACCTGGGCTGGGTGGACGACGTCCTCAAGCGCAAGCAGAAGTGGTCCAGCGGCCTGCGCGAGGTCAAGGACCAGATCATCGCCGAGCAGGAGGCGACCATCGCGCTGGAGAAGGCGATGATGGTGTCGCTGGCCGAGCTGCGCGAGATCAGCCGCGCGATGGCCTACGGCGAGGCCAAGGCGCGCAAGGCCAAGAAGGAGATGGTCGAGGCCAACCTGCGCCTGGTGATCTCCATCGCCAAGAAGTACACCAACCGCGGCCTGCAGTTCCTGGACCTGATCCAGGAGGGGAACATCGGCCTGATGAAGGCGGTGGACAAGTTCGAGTACCGCCGCGGCTACAAGTTCTCGACGTATGCGACCTGGTGGATCCGCCAGGCCATCACCCGCTCGATCGCCGACCAGGCGCGCACCATCCGCATCCCGGTGCACATGATCGAGACGATCAACAAGCTCAACCGCATCTCCCGCCAGATGCTCCAGCAGTTCGGCCGCGAGGCCACGCCGGAGGAGCTGGCCAAGGAGATGGACATGCCCGAGGACAAGATCCGGAAGGTCATGAAGATCGCCAAGGAGCCGATCTCCATGGAGACCCCGATCGGCGACGACGAGGACTCGCACCTGGGCGACTTCATCGAGGACACCAACGTCGAGTCGCCGATCGACGCGACCACCAACACCAACCTCATGGAGACGGTGCGCGAGGTGCTCGCGGGCCTGACCCCGCGCGAGGCCAAGGTGCTGCGCATGCGCTTCGGCATCGACATGAACACCGACCACACCCTCGAGGAGGTCGGCAAGCAGTTCGACGTCACCCGCGAGCGCATCCGCCAGATCGAGGCCAAGGCGCTGCGCAAGCTGCGGCATCCGTCGCGCTCCGAGCAGCTGCGCTCGTTCCTCGACATCGACTGAGCCGGACGGCGCGCCCGCGCCCCTTGCTGCCCGGCCCCGCCCGGGACCTGGCCATCCGCTACACTGCCGCGCGCACGCGGGCCTATAGCTCAACGGTCAGAGCAGGGGACTCATAATCCCTTGGTTCCAGGTTCGAATCCTGGTGGGCCCACCAAGCGCCACCCCGCCGCGCGCTAGCGCCGCACCTCCAGCCCCAGCGCCTCGGCGATCGCGGTCCACGGCACGTACTTGTAGTTCTGGTTCTCCGCGGGCATCACGTTGCGGCCGTCCTGCGCGATCATTGCGCCGTGTTCGAAGCCGGGGCCGAGGTTGCGGCTGGTGACCTCGAGGCCGTCGGTCTCGGAGATGCCGTCGATGCCGAGCGCCGGGTTGGCGACCACCGCGAACGAGCCGAGGTACTCGTGGTCGCCCTCGAGGCGGTACACCGCGTAGGTGTCGTTGCCCTGGCTGGACACCACGATGTAGCCGCGGCCGTCGCCGAGGTGGTAGATGCCCAGGCCCTCGAGGTCGTCCTTCACCGCCGGGTTGTCCCCGACGCGATCGATTGCGACCTTCGCGTCGCCGTCGCCGGGGCGCGCGCCCATCCTCCACAGCGCCACGTCCTCCTCGTCCACGAACAGGGCGGCGGAGCCGTCGTCGGCGACGCAGCCTTCGGTCTGCGAGTCGAACGCGAACTCGCGCACCGGCACGGCGCGCACCTTGCCGCCTGGCGTCGCTTCGAGCCGCCACTGGCGCATGCCGGTGTCGTCGCCGTTCACGAACACGTAGGTGCTGCCGTCCGCGGCATCGCGGTACATGCACAGGCCGTAGGGATCGTCGAAGCCGGTCGGCTGCGGGCCGTCGGCCACGTCCACCAGTTCGCGGCGCGCGGTGTCCAGGCGGTAGATCGAGATGGTGCGGTTGGTGCGGTTGCTCGCCGTTGCCAGCACCACCGGCGCGCCGTCGAGCACGAAGCCTTCGCGCAGGTCCACGTTGTTGAGCTTGCCGTCGGGACGGTACTGCAGCATCCGTCCCTGCATGTCGTAGACGGCGATGCCGCCCTTCTTGTCGGTGCCCAGCACGAGGCTGCGCGCGGGATCGTCCGGGTCGGCCCAGATCGCGGGGTCGTCGGCGGCGTCGCCCGGACCGGGCACGGGTTCGGTTTCCACGGTGGGGCGCACGATCGCGACGCGGCGCGCGCCGGCATCGGCCTCGTCCGCGCGGCCCGCCGCGCGGAGGCCCAGCGCCGCGGCGATGTCGGCGAAGCGCAGCACGTGGTAGCCGGGCGCGTCCTCGTCGGCGACGGCCAGCGCCGCCCCGAGCCTGCCCCAGTCGCCCGCGGCGGCAAGCGCACCCGGTTCGCCGACGACCTCGTCCGCGCCGGTGCCGGTGCCCACCCGGAACGTGCCGGCCCAGGCATCGCCGGCCGCGTGGTCGTAGACATGGACGAAGCCCGCCTCGTCGGCGACGAACAGCCATTGTCCCTGCGCGCCGGCATCGAGGAACGCGACGCCCTTCGCGTCGCCGTCGACCCTGCCGAGGCCGTGCGCGTCCACGACGCGCGCGGACAGGTCGGCCTCCGGGTTGGCGTCGAAGCGCCAGACCGCAGTCGCTTCCTCCGCCGCGTACACGTGGCCGTCGCCGTCCACGACGCACTGTTTCACGGTGGATGGCACGCTGATGCGGCGGACACTGCGTGCGTCGAGCTTGCCGGATGCGTCCGCGTATACGAGCAGCTGTTCGACCTCGCCGCCGTCGCCGACCACGAACGCATGCAGCGAGTCGTCCAGCGCGTTGCGGCCCAGGCATACGCCCTCCACCGCGAAGCCGAGCGGGATCACGCGCGCGCCGGCGTCCTCGAGCGCAGCGCCGCGCAGCCGGAACAGACGCAGCTGGTTGCCGGTCGCGTCGGCGACGGCCACCACGTCGCGCGTCGCATCGTCGCGGGCATCGCGCGGCGGCGGCGCGAGCGCCACGGCCGCCGCCTCGCCCGCGGGCGTCGTGCCCACGCGCCGGCCCTTGTCGTCGTAGCGTTCGAGTCCGCCGAGCGCGGCGGTGCCGACGATCATGGGCGCGCGCCGCGCGGCCGCGGGAACCAGGATGGCTGCGTCGGCTTCGCCGCTGGTCGTGGCCTCGGTGGTCAGCGCCGCCTGCACGCGCGGCGGCACGGCTTCGGCCGCGTCCTGGGCTGCTGCATTGCAACAAGCGACGAGGGCGAAGGTGGCGATGTAGCTGCGCAGCATGGAAGGCTCCTCCGGGCCGGAAACCAAGGATTTATGCGGGAAAACCCCTTTCCCACCCCGGCGCAACCCTCTCACGGCCGCCGCCATTTTGCAAGGCAAATTCCAATTTGGTTGCAAATTGGAATCCTTGTTCGTAGCCTCCGTGTGCGCTCCGGCCGGGCGACGTTCGGCCATCCGCAATCCGGGAGGGGACAGGCAGATGCGCAAGCTCAAGAAAAATGCACTCGCGGCGTTGATCGTCGCCAACCTCGCGGGGGTGCCGGCAGCGGCGCTCGCGCAGGCAGCCGCGGGCCCGTCGGCCGCGCAGGACCCGCAGGATGCGCAGGTCACCGAACTCGGGGCGGTGCACGTCGCCGGCCGCCGCGAGGCCGACCGGCGGGCGCTGGAGGACAAGAAGAACGCGGACAACCAGACCGACGAAGTCCGCTCCGACGATGTCGGCCGGCTGCCCGACCAGAACGTGGCGGAGGCCGCGCGGCGCCTGCCGGGCGTGACCACGGTGAACGACCAGGGCGAAGGGCGCTACCTCACGGTGCGCGGCGTCTCGCCGGAGCTGCTCAACGTCACGCTCAACGGCCAGTCCGCCGCCGCACCCGAGCCGGACGGCCGCCAGGTCAAGCTGGACGACATCCCGTCGGCGCTGATCGGCGCGGTCAAGGTCGCCAAGACCATCACCCCCGACATGGATGCCAACGCCATCGCCGGCGCGGTGGACATCCAGACCCTGAGCGCGTTCGACAAGGGCAGGAACTTCGGCTCGGCGAGCTTCGCCTACGGCTACAACGACATCAACGGCACCCACCCCTTCGAGTACGACGCCTCCTTCGGCGGCCTGTTCGGCCCGAACCGCCAGTTCGGCCTGGTGATGGCGATCAACCACTCCGACCGCCGCCTCGGACCGCAGAACGTGCAGAACGCCGGCGACTGGATCGAGGTGGACGGCGAAGTGGTGCCCGAGGGCATCGACCAGCGCCAGTACAACACCCATCGCCAGCGCAGCGGCGCCGTGGCCAACCTCGACTGGTTCGCCAGCGACAGCGCCAAGATGTTCCTGCGCCTGTCGTATTCCAAGTACGAGGACTCGGAGACGCGCGACCGCTTCGGCGTGGAGTTCGACGAGGACGGCATTGCGCCGGACTCCTCGAGTGGCGGCACCTTCGAGGACGGCGAGGCGTTCCGCGCGCTGCGCGTGCGCGAGGAGAACACCAGCACCACCAGCGCATCCATCGGCGGCGACTTCGCGTTCGGCGACGACAAGCTGTCGCTGGAAGCCACGTTCTCGCGCGCCGACAAGCGCGACCCTCACCGCGACGAGTGGACCTTCACCCGCGACGACGTCACCGGCAGCTACGCGCTCGGCAGCGAGCGCTTCACGGTGACCCCCGACGCCTCCGCGTTCGACCCGGCCGGGTTCGAGCTCGACGCCTGGGAGCCGGAGTCGCGGCATTCCGTGGAGCGGCTGTCGCAGTTCCGCGCCGACTACACCATGCCGATCTCGCCCGGCGAAGCGTCCGAGCTGCAGTTCGGCGTCAAGTTCATGCGCCGCAAGAAGACCAACGACGAGAACGGCGAGGCCTGGGAGTACGACGACGGCCCGCTGACCATGGCCGACGTGGCGGGACGCACCGTCCGCAGCCTCTACGGCGGCGAATACCCGATGGGTCCCGGCGTGGACAACGGCAAGGCGCTGGATTACTTCAACGGCCACATGGGCGAGTTCGAGAGGGACGACGAGGACACGCTCAGCGCCACCCTCGCCGGCGACTACCGCATCCGCGAGGACATCGGCGCCGCGTACCTGATGGGGCGCCTGCACTTCGGCGCGCTGACCGTCGTGCCCGGCGTGCGCGTCGAGCGCACCAAGGGCCAGTACGCCGGCCACAGCTTCGAGCTGGGAATCTCCTCGCCCGACCAGGCCTTCAACAACGTCGTGGACCGCGCCTACACCGACTGGTTCCCGGGGGTCAACTTCCGCTACGACGTCAACCAGGACCTGGTGGTGCGCGCCGCCGCCACGCGCGCCATCGGCCGGCCGAACTACGAGTCGCTCGCGCCGTTCGTGGAGATCGAGGACGCCGGCAGCGCCGAGCCGGAAGTGGCGATGGGCAACCCGTACCTGAAGCCGCTGTATTCGACCAACCTGGACTTCGCGGTCGAGCGCTACTTCGGCAACCGCGGCATGGTTTCGGCGGCGGCGTTCTACAAGAAGATCAAGAACCCGATCTACGAGACCACCGTGGGCGGGCAGGACGGCACCTTCGGCGGCGTCGCGCTCACCAACGCCGAGGTCGGCACCTGGGCCAACGCCGAGAGCGCTACCCTGCGCGGCGTCGAATTCGCCTTCTCGCACGAACTGTCGTTCCTGCCGGCGCCGTTCGACGGGTTGTCGTTCGGCGCCAACCTCAGCCTCACCGATTCGGGCGCGCGCGGGCTGCCGGGCCGCACCGACGAGGTGCCGCTGTTGCACCAGTCCGACCGCGTGGCCTCGGCGCAGCTGAGCTACGAGAAGGGGCGTTTCTCCGGCCGCTTGGCCTGGACCTACCGTTCGGCCTCGCTTAATGAGGTGCACGAGGACGATCCGGCCGGCGACGTCTGGGTGGACGACTTCCGGCAATGGGATCTCAAGCTCGGCTTCGCCGCGACCGAAAAGGTCAGGTTGTTCATCGAAGGGGCCAACATCAACGACGAGCCGTTCCGCACCTACGTGGGCCGGCGCCGGCTGCTGGGCGAGCAGGAGATCTATGGCTGGACGGTGCGCGCGGGCGTGCAGATCGACTTCTGAGGAGGCGAAGGATGCGGGCGAAGAAGACGGCGGGCCCGGGCGCCCGGCACTGGCGGGCGATGTGGTCCGCCGCCGTGCTCGCGGCGGCGCTGCCGCTCGCCGCATGCAGGCAGGGGAGCGGCGACGCGGCCCCGGGCGCGGGCGCGGGCGAGGGGACGACGGCCGCGGGCGAGCTCCGGCTCGAGCGCGTGGTGATGCTGATGCGCCACGGCGTGCGCCCGCCGACCAAGGCACCGGTGGCGCCGCCTGGCATCGCCGACAAGCCGTGGCCGGCGTGGAGCACGCCGTTCGGCGAGCTCACGCCGCGCGGCTATGAAGCCGTCAAGCTGCTCGGCGCCTGGGACCGCGCCTACTGGGAGGAGAGGGGCCTGCTGCCGCCGGCCCGCTGCCTGGACCGCACCGAGCTGGAGGTGGAGGCGAGCTACAAGACGCGCACCCAGGACACCGCGCGCGCGCTCGCCGACGGCATGATGCCGGGCTGTCCGGTGGAGATCCCGCATCCGGAGGATGAAGCCGGCGACGCGTTGTTCCACCCGCTGGCCACCGGCAAGCTGCGCTTCGATGCCGATGCGGCGCTGGCCGAGGCGCGCGCGCGCCAGCCCGAGGGCGGCATGGCGCAGGAGATCCGGGACAACGCCGCGCTGTTCTCGCTGCTCAACCAGGCCCTCGGCTGCTGCACGCCCGACACCTGCGGCGACGGCAGGAAGCGCGCCTGCGACCTGTCGCGCACGCCGCCCGCGCTGCACAGCGACGACGACGGCGGCGTGAACGTGGGCATGCCGTTCTCGCTGGCTTCGACCATCGCCCAGACCTTCCTGCTCGAGTACCTGGAGGGCATGCCGGTGCAGGACGTCGCCTGGGGCCGGCTCGACGAAGCCGGCATCGGCAAGCTGCTCGAGTTCCACACCCTGAAGTACAAGTACGAGGCGCGCCCGCCCTACATCGCGCAGCGCAGCGCCGGGCCGCTCGCCGCGCGCATGCTGCAGGCGCTGGAAGGCGGGGCGAAGCTCACCGTGCTCGCCGGCCACGACACCAACATCGCCGAGCTCGGCGGGTTCTACGACTTGCACTGGAAGGTGCCGGGTTATCCCGCGGACGATCCACCGCCGGGCGGCGCGCTGGGCTTCGAGCTGCTGTCCGGTGCGGACGGCGCGCGCTACGTGCGTGCGTTCTACCGTTCTCAGACGATGGCGCAGGTGCGCGAACTGCAGGCGCTGGACGAGGACAATCCGCCGGCCCGCGAGCACCTCCCCATCCCGGGGTGCGCGGAGCCTTGCCGCTTCGAGGCGTTCGCCGCGCTCACCCGCGGAAAGCTGGCCGAAGCCGGGCTCAGGTAAGCGCCGCCACCAGGACCGGGCGGCCTTCGGCAAGCGACTGCGCCGCCGCCTCCGCGAGCGCCAGCGCGGCAACGCCGTCGGCGTAACCCACCGACGGCGCGGCGCCATCGAGTACGTCCGCGAAGTGCGCCATCTCGATCCGGTACGCCGCGGCGTAGCGGTCCAGGAAGAAATTGCGGAACGCGTCGGCCTGCGCGCCCTGTTCGCTCCAGGCCTGCACCGTCGTCGCGGTGGCATTGTCCACCCGCAGCATGCCGCCGGAGGCGTAGGCCTCGATCCGCTGGTCGTAGCCGAAGCCGCTGCGCCGGCTGTTGGAGATCACGCACAGCCGGCCGCCGGCCGTGCGCAGCAGCGTGCGCGCAGTGTCCACGTCGCCCAGCTTGCCGATCTCCGGGTCCACCAGGCAGCTCGCCATCGCGAACACCTCGACCGGCTCCTCGCCGAGCAGCCAGCGCGCCATGTCGAAGTCGTGGATCGCCATGTCCTTGAACAGCCCGCCGGAAACGGCGACGTAGCCGGGCGGCGGCGGCGCCGGGTCGTTCGAAGTGATTTGCAGGCTTTCCAGTCGGCCCACCGCGCAGGCGTCGAGCCGTGCCTTGAGCGCGGAGAAGTCGGGGTCGAAGCGGCGGTTGAAGCCGAGCACCAGGCGCGCGCGTGCAAGCGTCGGCGCGGCGGCGCGCGCGCGCGCCAGGTCGAGGTCGATGGGCTTTTCGCAGAACACCGCCTTGCCGGCGGCGGCGGCGCGCAGGCTGTAGTCGAGGTGGGTGTCGGTGGAACTGGCGATGACGATGCCGGCCACCGACGGATCGGCGAGCGCTTCGTCGAGCCCGAGCACCGCGGCGCCGTGCTCGCGCGCCAGCGCCCCGGCGGCGTCGGCCACGGGGTCCACGACGCCGGCGAGTTGCAGCCGCGGATGGGCGGCGATGTTGCCGGCGTGGATGCGGCCGATGCGGCCGGCGCCGACGAGGACGAGCTTGTGCATCGGGGTCACCCTGGCAGGAGGTCGGAGGGTCGGACCGGCGCGTTGTCGCGCGCCGAGGCCGCGCAGGCGTCGGCGAGCACCAGCGCCGCGACACCGTCGTCGTAGCCGACGATGGGCCGGGCGAGGCCGTGTACCACGTCGGCGAAATGGTCGATCTGCGCGCGGTATGCGTCGCGGTAGCGCTCCGGGAACGCGGGCTCGATCGGCGCCGCGGATTCGCCGGCTTCGGTCAGTGCGCGCACGTTGTCGCGGCGCCGGTTGCCCGCCGCCAGCAGCCCGCGCGCGCAGAACGCCTCGATGCGCTGGTCGTAGCCGCATCCGCTGCGGCGCGTGTTCGAGATCACGCACAGGCGGCCGGAGCGCGTCCGCAGCAGGGTGCGCGCGGTGTCCACATCGCCGAGCCGGCCGATCTCGGGGTCGACCAGGCAGCTGGCACTCGCGTATACCAGCTCCGGCTCCTCGCCGAGCAGCCAGCGCGCCATGTCCAGGTCGTGGATGGTGAAGTCGCGGAACAGCCCGCCGCTGGTCGGGATGAAGCCGGGCGGCGGCGATGCGGGGTCGTGGTTGACGATGTGCAGCGACTCGACGGGACCCGCCTCGCCCGCGTCGAGGCGGCGCTTGAGCGCGAGGAACTCGGGGTCGAAGCGGCGGTTGAAGCCGAGCAGGAAGCGCGCGCCCGCGAACTTCGGCCGCGCCGCCAGCACCTTGCCCAGGTCGAGGTCGATCGGCTTCTCGCAGAACACCGCCTTGCCGGACTCGACCGCCGCGAGTGCATGCGCAAGGTGCCGGTCGGTGGTGCTGCACACCAGCACGCCGCCGACGTCGGGGTCGGACAGGACGGTGTCCAGGTCCGCCTGGCGCGCACCGTAGCGGTCGCGGAACTCGTCCGCGGCGCCGGGCCGGGGGTCCACCACGTATTTCAGCCTCAACCCGGGGTTCTGTGCCGCGTGCGGGCCGTGGATCCGGCCCATGCGACCCGCCCCGATCAGGGCCACGTCGATTCGTTCCACAATAGCCCCTGCCGTCGCGCCGGATGGAATGCTTGTTCCATTTTATGGTCTACTGGAACGGTGGCGCAATCCCGCGCGCCGGCGCGGGGCCCGGCCGGCGGGCCGCCGGCCCGGCGCCCGCAGCCCTCCCACGCAAGGAGCCGACGAATGGCCGAAAGGATCCCCGCGCCGACCACCGCGGACGAGATGCGCGCCGCGATCCTGGCGCGCTACGAATCGCTGAGCAAGCGCCTGCAGCAGATCGCGCGCTACGTACTCGACGAGCCGAACGCGGTGGCGCTCGAGACCCTCGCCGTGCTGGCCGGGCGCATCGGCGTGCAGCCGTCGGCGATCGTGCGCTTCGCCAAGACGTTCGGCTTCGAGGGCGCGACCCAGATGCAGCGCGTGTTCCGCGACGGCCTGCTCTCGGCCAGCGCCTCGCTCGGCTACGGCGACCGCATCCGCGAGTTCGGCAAGAGCGTGGACGGCCGGCGCGTGGACAACCCGGGGCAGGTGCTCGACGAGTTCGTCGAGGGCAACGTCATGGCCCTGCAGAACATGGGCCAGGCCCTCGACCGCGCGCTGCTTGCGCAGGCGGTCTCGCTGATCCAGCGCGCCGGCACGGTCTACGTCGCCGGGTTCCGTCGCTCCTACCCGGTGGCGGCGTACATCGCCTACTCGCTGCACCAGGTGGACAAGCGCGCAGTGCTCATCGACAGCGTCGGCGGCATGAGCCAGCAGCAGATCCACGGCATCGGCCGCGACGACCTGCTGCTGGTGGTGAGCTACCACCCGTACGCCGAGGAGGCGGTGCACCTGGTGGACGCCGCGGTGGACGCGCATTGCAGGATCCTCGCCATCAGCGACTCGATGGTGAGCCCGGTCGCCAAGCCCGCAGACGTGGTGCTGCAGGTGCGCGAGGCCGAGATCCGCAAGTTCCGCTCGTTGTCGAGTTCGATGTGCCTGGCGCAGGCGCTGGTGATCGCGTATGCGTTCGCGACCGCCACGCGCGGTCGCGGCGGCGGCCGGGCGGGCGCGGCGCGCTCCCGCAGGAAATGAAACAAATCTTGCATTTCTAGAATAGTCGGAATACATTTTCCAATGCGGGCAGGGGGCCCGCAGGCGAGAGGAAGGTCCGCATGGGAGCCGAAGGCACGCTCGACCTGGTCGCGATCGGACGTTCCTGCGTGGACCTGTACGGCGAGCAGGTCGGCGGCCGGCTGGAGGACATGGCGTCCTTCGCCAAGTACATTGGCGGCAGCCCCACCAACACCGCCGTGGGCGCGGCGCGGCTCGGCCTGCGCGCGGCGCTGTGCACACGCGTGGGCGCCGATCATTTCGGCCGTTTCATCCGCGAGGAGCTGGCGCGCGAGTGCGTGGACACGCGCGGAGTGGTCGAGGACCGCGCGCGGCTTACCGCGCTCGCGATCCTTGGCATCCGCGACCAGGATACCTTCCCGCTGCTGTTCTACCGCGAGAACTGCGCCGACATGGCGCTGTGTGCGGACGACATCGACGCCGCGCCGGTGCGCGGCGCGGGCGCGGTGCTGGTCAACGGCACCCATCTGTCGCGCCCGAACGTGTTCGAGGCTTCTCTGCATGCCTGCCGCATCGCCCGCGAAGGCGGTGGCAGGGTGGTGTTCGACGTGGACTACCGGCCGGTGCTGTGGGGCCTGGGGGCGCTCGACCAGGGCGAGGACCGGTTCGTGGCCGACGCGGGCGTCACCGGGCGGCTGCAGGAAGTGCTGCCGCTGTGCGACCTGGTGGTCGGCACCGAGGAGGAGATCCACATCCTCGGCGGCAGCACCGACACGCTGGACGCGCTGCGCGCGATCCGCGCGCGCACGCCGGCGACGATCGTGTGCAAGCGCGGGGGGCAGGGCTGCGTGGCGTTCGAAGGAGCCATCCCTGGCGCGCTGGGTGACGGCCTCGTGGTGCCCGGGTTCAAGGTCGATGTGTTCAACGTGCTCGGCGCCGGCGACGCGTTCATGGCCGGGTTGCTGCGCGGGTGGCTGCGCGGCGAGACGCTGGAGACCAGCTGCACCTGGGGCAACGCCTGCGGCGCGATCGTGGTCTCGCGCCACGGTTGCGCGCCGGCCATGCCGACCTGGACGGAGCTGCAGCATTTCCTCGCCATGCCGTCGCGGCCGTTCCGCCTGCGCGAGGACGCGGCGCTGGAGCACCTGCACTGGGCGACCACGCGCCGGCCGCGGCCCGAGCAGCTCACGGTACTGGCGGTGGACCATCGCAGCCAGTTCGAGGCGCTCGCCCGGGAGGCGGACGTGCCGCAGGCGCGCATCGCGGCGTTCAAGTCGCTGGCGCTGCGCGCCGTGGACCGCGTGGCGTCCGGCGATGCGCGCCTGGGCGTGCTGCTGGACGGACGGCACGGCATGCGCGCGTTGGAGCTTTCCGCAGGCACGCCGTACTGGATCGGGCGCCCGATCGAACTGCCAGGCTCCTGCCCGCTCGAATTCGAAAGTTCCCCCGACGTGGCCACCGAGCTGGAAACCTGGCCCGTGGACCACGTGGTCAAGTGCCTCGTCTACTACCACCCCGACGATCCGCCGGCGCTGCGCGAGCGCCAGGAGCGGCAGCTGCTGCGCCTGCAGGACGCCGCGCGCAAGACGCGGCACGAGCTGCTGGTGGAAATCATCGCATCGCGCGGCGGGCGGGTCGGCCCCGACACGGTGTCGCGCGTCGTCCGCCGGCTATACGATCTGGGCATGAGGCCGGACTGGTGGAAGCTGGAACCGGACGACGATCCCGCCGCGTGGGCGAACATCGAGCGCGCCATCGTCGAGAACGACCCCTATTGCCGCGGCGTCGTGCTCCTCGGCCTGTCGGCGCCGGAGGAAGCGCTGGTGGCCTCGTTCCGCGCCGCGGCGACCGCGTCGGTGGTCAAGGGCTTCGCGGTCGGTCGCACCATCTTCGCCGACGCCGCCAGCCGCTGGCTCGCCGGCGGGATCGACGACGAGGCCGCGGTCGCCGAGCTGGCGCAGCGCTTCGGCAAGCTGGTGGAGGCCTGGCGCGCGGCCGTGGCCGCGCGCGGTGTCGCCGCAGGAGCGGAGGCCTGAGATGGCGACGCTGCGCCTCACTGCCGCGCAGGCCATGGTGCGCTGGCTGTGCGCGCAACGCGTGCCGGCGCCCGACGGCCCGCCGGGCGCGACCGACGTCCCGTACTTCGCCGGTGCCTGGGCGATCTTCGGCCACGGCAACGTCGCTGCGCTCGGTGAGGCGCTGCACGCCGCGGGCGACGCGCTGCCCACCTGGCGCGCGCACGCGGAGCAGGGCATGGCCCACGCCGCGATCGCCTACGCCAAGCAGATGCGGCGGCGGCGGGCGATGGTCTGCACGACCTCGATCGGGCCCGGCGCCACCAACCTGGTCACCGCGGCCGCGGTCGCGCACGTGAACCGCCTGCCGGTGCTGTTCGTGCCCGGCGATGTATACGCCAGCCGGCGGCCCGACCCCGTGCTGCAGCAGGTGGAGGACTTCGGCGACGGCACCGTGTCGGCGAACGACTGCCTGCGCCCGGTGTCGCGCTGGTTCGACCGCATCACCCGGCCCGAGCAGCTGCTCGATACGTTGCCGCGCGCGCTGGCGACGCTGCTCGACCCCGCGGATTGCGGGCCGGTGACGCTGGCCTTCTGCCAGGACGTGCAGGCCGAAGCGTTCGACTATCCGGAAGACTTCTTCGTGCCGCGCCTGTGGCATCCGCGCGCGTTGCCGCCGGACGCGCACGAGCTCGACGCGCTGGTCGCGGCGCTGCGCGGCGCGAAGCGGCCGCTGCTGGTGTGCGGCGGCGGCGTGCGCTACGCCGGCGGCGAAGCCGCCCTGGCCGCGCTGTCGGAAGCCACCGGCTTGCCGGTGGCCGAAACCCAGGCGGGCAAGGGCACGCTGCCTTGGGACCATCCCGGGCAGCTCGGCGCGATCGGCGTCACCGGTTCTTCCGCCGCCAACGCCGCGGCGAGCGAGGCCGACGTGGTCGTCGGGCTGGGCACGCGCCTGCAGGATTTCACCACCGGCTCGCGCACGTTGTTCGGCCGGGCGCGGCTGTTCCAGGTCAACGTGCAGCGCCATGACGCGCACAAGCACGGCGCGGAGCCCGTGGTCGGCGACGCGCGCCTGGTGCTCGAAGCCCTGGCCGCGCGACTGCAGGGCTGGCGCGTCCCGGAAGACACCGTCGCGCGCGACCGCGCCGCAGCGGCGGCCTGGAACGCCGCCGTGGATGCGGCGACGGCCGGCGACGCCGCGGCGACGCTGCCCGGCGATGCCCAGGTCATCGGCGTGGTGCAGCGCGTGCTGGGCGACGCGGTCGTGGTGTGCGCCGCCGGCGGATTGCCCGGCGAGCTGCACAAGCTCTGGCGCACCGCGCGCCCGGGCGGCTACCACCTCGAGTACGGCTATTCCTGCATGGGCTACGAGATCGCCGGCGGGCTCGGCGTGAAGATGGCCGAGCCCGGGCGCGAAGTGGTGGTCATGGTCGGCGACGGCAGCTACCTGATGCTGAACTCCGAGCTGGCGACCTCGGTGATGCTCGGCCGCAAGCTGGTGGTGGTGCTGCTCGACAACCGCGGCTTCGGCTGCATCAACCGCCTGCAGCAGGCCACCGGCAGCCCCGGCTTCAACAACCTGCTCGCCGACGCGCGGCACGAGGCGCTGCCGCCGATCGACTTCGCCGCGCATGCGCGCAGCCTCGGTGCCGAGGCCGAGCATGTCGCCAGCCTCGGCGAACTGGAGGCTGCACTCTGGCGCGCCCGCGCCGCCACCCGCAGCACCGTGGTGGTGGTGGATACCGATCCGCTGCGCACCACCGAGGCCGGCGGCTGGTGGTGGGACGTGGCGGTGCCGGAAGTCTCCGAGCGCGACGCGGTGCGTGCCGCGCGCCGCGACTACGAACGCCACGTACCGATGAAGAGGAACCTGAAGTGAGCCTGCCCGCATGAGCATCCGCTTCGGCGCCAGCCCCATCGCCTGGTCCAACGACGACATGCCCGAGCTGGGCGGCGACGTGCCGCTCGAGGAGATCCTCGGTGACATCCACGCGCTCGGCTTCGAGGGCGTCGAGCTCGGCGGCCGCTTCCCGCGCGAGCCGGGCGAGCTCAAGGCGCTGCTCTCGCGCCATGCCCTGGACCTGGTCGGCGGCTGGTACAGCGGCGCGCTGCTCCAGCGCGACGCCGGCGCGGAGATCGCGGCGATGCAGCCGCACCTGGCCCTGCTCGAAGCCCTGGGCTGCGAAGTGTTCGTGTTCGCCGAGACCAGCAACGCGGTGCACGGCCGCCGCGACGTGCCGCTGTCGCGCACGCCGCGGATCGACGGCGTCGGCGCCTGGGCGCGCTTCGGCGAGCGCATGACCCGGGTCGCCGACCACGTGCAGGCGCGAGGCCTGCGTTTCGCCTACCACCACCACCTGGGCACGGTGGTCGAGCACCAGGAGGACCTCGACGCCTTCCTGCGCCACACCGGGCCCTCCGTCGGCCTGACCCTGGATACCGGCCATGCCGCGCTGGGCGGCATCGACTTCCTCGGCGTGATCCGCAACCATCCCGCGCGGATCGCCCACGTGCACTGCAAGGACGTGCGCGGTGAGGTGCACGCCCGGATGCGCGCGCGCAATGCGAGCTTCCTCGACGGCGTGCTCGCCGGCATGTTCACCGTGCCCGGCGACGGCAGCATCGACTACGGCGCGGTGATGCGCGCGCTCGCGGCCATCGGCTATTCCGGCTGGATCATCCTCGAGGCCGAGCAGGACCCGGCGCTGGCGCCGCCGCGGCGCTACGCGGAGCTGGGCATGCGCACCCTCGCGGACGCCGCGCGCGCGGCGGGGCTGGCGTGATGGACCTGCGCGTCCGCCCGCATGCGCCCGGTGCCGACGGAACCGTGCTGGAGGTGACGCCCGCATCGGCGGGGTGGTCGCACGTGGGGTTCCGCGTGGTGCGGCTGCAGGACGGGCAACGGCATGCGGGCGGCGCCGCGGGGCGCGAGACCTGCCTGGTGCTGGTGACCGGCTGCGCCGACATCGGCGCGGGCGCGGAACGTTACGAAGCGGTGGGCGGCCGCGCCTCGCCCTTCGAGGACCACGCGCCCGGCGCCGTGTACGTGCCGGCAGGGGTGGCGTGGGAAGTCGTGGCCCGGGGCGAGGTCGAGCTTGCGGTGTGCACCGCGCCGGGGCGCCCTGGCGGCACGCCCCGCCGCATCGACGCGGCGCGGATGGCCATGGAAACGCGCGGCCATGGGACCAACACCCGCTACGTGCGCAACATCCTTCCGGAGAGCGAGCCCGCGGATTCGCTGCTGGTGGTCGAGGTCGTCACGCCCGGCGGCCACTGGTCCAGCTACCCGCCGCACAAGCACGACACCGGCACCGAGGGCGAGGAGACCGCGCTCGAGGAGACCTACTACCACCGCATCCGGCCGGCGCAGGGCTTCGCGTTCCAGCGCGTGTACAGCGACGACCGCAGCCTGGACGAGACGGTGTGCGTCGCCGACGGCGACGTGGTGCTGGTGCCCCGCGGCTACCACCCGGTCGGCGCGCCGCACGGCTACGACCTGTACTACCTCAACGTGATGGCGGGCCCGGTGCGGCGCTGGATGTTCCGCAACGACCCGGCGCACGACTGGATCGTGCGCGCCGAACGCCGCGACGGAGGCAGATGACGATGCGCGAGATCCCCCATTTCATCGACGGGAGCCACGAGGCCGGCGGCGCGCGCCACGGCGACGTGTTCGACCCCAACACCGGCGCGGTGCAGGCGCGCGTGCCGTTCGCCGGCGCGGCCGAGCTGGAACGCGCGGTCGCGGCCGCGCAGGCGGCGCAGCCAGCGTGGGCCGCGCTCAACCCGCAGCGGCGCGCGCGGGTGATGTTCGAGTTCAAGCGCCTGCTCGAGGCGCGCATGGACGAGCTGGCACGGCTGCTTTCGTCCGAGCACGGCAAGGTGCTTGCCGACGCCCGCGGCGACCTGCAACGTGGCCTGGACGTCATCGAATTCGCGTGCGGCCTGCCGCACCTGCTCAAGGGCGAGCACACCCAGGGGGCGGGCCCCGGCATCGACGTGCACTCGATCCGCCAGCCCCTGGGGGTGGTGGCCGGCATCACTCCGTTCAACTTCCCGGCGATGATCCCGATGTGGATGTTCGGCCCCGCGATCGCCTGCGGCAACGCGTTCATCCTCAAGCCGTCCGAGCGCGACCCGTCGGTGCCGGTGCGCCTGGCCGAGCTGATGCTGGAGGCCGGGCTGCCGCCGGGCATCCTCAACGTCGTGCACGGCGACCGCGAGGTGGTCGAGGCGATCGTGGCGCACCCTGCGATCCGGGCGGTCAGCTTCGTCGGCTCCTCGGACATCGCCCAGGCGGTGTACGCCATGGGCGCCGCGCACGGCAAGCGCATGCAGTGCATGGGCGGCGCCAAGAACCACGGCATCGTGATGCCGGACGCCGACATGGAGCGCACGGTGGCCGACATCATCGGCGCGGCCTACGGCTCGGCCGGGGAGCGCTGCATGGCGCTGCCGGTGGTGGTTGCGGTCGGGGACGCGGCCGCGGACGAACTGCGCGAGCGGCTGCTGGACGCCATCGCGGCGCTCAAGGTGGGCGTGTCCACCGACCCGGCCGCGCACTTCGGCCCGGTGGTCACCGCGGCGCACAAGGCCCGCATCGAGGATTACATCCGCATCGGCGTGGAGGAAGGCGCCGAGCTCGTCGTCGATGGCCGGGGCTTCGTGCTGCCGGGCCACGAGGGCGGCTTCTTCCTGGGCCCGACGTTGTTCGACCGGGTGACCCCGGCGATGCGCACCTGGCGCGACGAGATCTTCGGCCCGGTGCTGCAGCTGATGCGGGTGGACACGCTGGACGAGGCGATCGCGCTGCCCTCGCGCCACCAGTACGGAAACGGCGTGACCATCTTCACCCGCGACGGCGGCGCCGCGCGCGAGTTCGTGGAGCGCGTCGAGGTCGGCATGGTCGGCGTCAACGTGCCGATCCCGGTGCCGGTCTCGTACCACGGGTTCGGTGGCTGGAAACGCTCGGGCTTCGGCGACCTCAACCAGTACGGGACCGACAGCATCCGCTTCTTCACCCGCACGAAGATCGTCACCCAGCGCTGGCCCGAGGCGCATGGCGCGGCAGAGGACCGCTTCGTCATCCCGACGACGCACTGACAGGGAGGGGCCGGCATGCCGCAGGGAATCCTGAGGTTCTTCGCCACCGGCGACGACGTCGCGCCGCTGCGCGACCGCGCGCGGGTGGACGCGCTCTACCGCCGCCACCGCCTGCGGATCATGCTCGCGATCACCCTGGGCTACGGGCTGATCTACACCTGCCGCCTGGCGCTGGGCATGGTGAAGAAGCCACTGATCGACGCCGGCATCTTCTCGCCCATCGACCTCGGCACCATCGGCTCGGCGCTGTTCTACACCTACGCGATCGGCAAGCTCGGCAACGGCTTCCTCGCCGACCACGCCAACATGAAGCGCTTCCTCGCCGCCTCGTTCCTGGCCACGGCGCTGTGCAACCTGGCGATGGGCGCGACCACCACGGTGGCGATCGCGGCGCTGGTCTGGGGTCTCAACGGCTGGTTCCAGAGCGCCGGCGCGCCCGGCGGCGTGGTGGCGATGACGGCCTGGTTCTCCAACCGCGAGCGCGGCCGCGCGTATGGACTGTGGAGCACCGCGCATTCGATCGGCGAAGGCCTGACGTTCGTGCTGGTCGGCGGCGTGGTCGCGCTGTGGGGCTGGCGCTGGGGCTTCTGGGCGCCGGGCCTGGTCGGCGTGGTGGTCGCGGTCGGCTGCTACTGGCTCATCCAGGACCGTCCGCAGACGCTGGGCCTGCCGCCGGTGAACGCATGGAAGGGGGAGGCCTACGGCGAGGCCGCGTCGGCGGCCCAGCCGGCGGGCGCGAAGGCGGTGCTGGCGCTGCAGCTGTCCATCCTGAGGATCCCCGCGATCTGGGTGCTGTGCGTGTCGAGCGCGCTCAACTATGTCACCCGCTATGCGATCAATTCCTGGGGCGTGCTGTACCTGCAGGAGGCGCGCGGCTTCTCGCTGCCGGAGGCCGGCTCGCTGCTGATGCTCAACACGCTCGCCGGCATCGCCGGCGCGATCGCGTTCGGCTTGGTCTCCGACAAGCTGTTCGACAGCCGGCGCCCGCCCGCCAACCTGCTGTTCGGCCTCGCCGAGATCGGCGGTCTGCTGCTGGTGTTCTTCGGCCCCAACAACACGGCGACGCTGGTCGCGGGGATGTTGCTGTTCGGGCTCGGCATGACCGGGCTGGTGACCTCGCTCGGCGGCCTGTTCGCGGTGGACATCGCACCCAAGCGCGCCGCGGGCGCGGCGATGGGCGTCATCGGCATCTTCAGCTACCTCGGCGCCGGCATCCAGGAGCAGGTGTCCGGGCTGCTGATCGAGAAGGGCATGGTGGTCGCCGACGGCGTGCGTCATTACGACTTCGGCCCCGCGATCGCGTTCTGGCTCGGCTGCTCGGTACTGGCCACGGCGCTGTCGGCGGCGCTGTGGCGGACGCGGCTGCGGGACTGAACCGATGCTCACGCCATCCCGCGACCTGCAGGCCATGATCGACGCCGCGCGCCGCGCGGGCGCCGGCCTGCGCCGCCATGCCGGCGAGCTCGGCGGGCTGCAGGCGCGCACCAAGAGCGGGCCGGCCGACCTGGTGTCGCAGGCGGACGAGGAGGCGGAGCGCACCGTGCGCGAAGCGCTCGCCGCCGCGCGGCCCCGCTACGGCTTCCTCGGCGAGGAGGGCGGCGCGGTCGCCGGCGCCGACGGCACGCACACCTGGATCGTGGATCCGCTCGACGGCACCACCAACTTCCTGTTCGGCACGCCGCTGTGGGGCGTGAACGTGGCGCTCGCGCGCGAGGGCGAGCTGGTCGCCGGCGTCATCTACCTGCCGATGCTGGACGAGCTGTATGTCGCCGAGCAGGGCCAGGGCGCATGGCTCAACGGCGAGCGCATCCGCGTGTCCACCCGCGCGCGGCTGGTGGACGCGGTGCTCGCCTGCGGGATCCCGTTCGCGGGCAAGCCCGACCACCCGCTGTTCGCGCGCGAGATGGCGCTGCTGAGCGAGCGCGTAGCCGGCATCCGGCGCACCGGTGCCTGCTGCGTGGACATGGCCTGGGTCGCCGCCGGGCGTTGGGACGCCTACTGGGAGCGGGCGCTGAGCGCGTGGGACATGGCGCCGGGCGTCGTGCTCGTGCGCGAGGCCGGCGGCTTGGCGACGGCGGTAGACGGTGCGCCGCTCGCGCTCGATGGCGGCAACGTGTGCGCGGCCAGCGCCGCCCTGCACCCGGCACTCGTCGAGGTCCTGCGCGGCGTGGGCCCGGCCGGCGCTCAGCCGCCGAAGTCGTAGCGCAGCGACAGGACGAAGGTGCCGGGAGCGCGCCGGCGGCGCAGCTCGCGGTCGCGCAGCGCCGCGCCCGGGCGCGCACCGTCGTAGCGGACGCGCGACGATTCGAAGCGGCGCCCGCCAAGGTCGGTGGCCTCGGCTCGCAGGCGCCAGCCGCCCGCGAAGCGGCGTTCGGCGTGCAGCGTCCAGCCGAGGCCTTCCGACTTGCGCTCGATCCGGTCGAAGCGGTACTTCGCCTCGCGTTCGGCGATGTGGTCGAGGTCGAATCCCCAAGAGGCGTTCCATCGCGGCAGTTCGCCGGACAGCGAAACCTCGCCGTCGACCGGCTTTTCCTCCGAGATCCGCCGCGGCATGCCAGTGAACGGATCGGTCACGCGGCTGTCGCGGTAGCGCAGCGATGCGCGCAAGCGGCCGCCGGGGATCGCCGCGGCGGCGAACGGCATGGCCAGTTCCAGCGACAGCGCGTCGCGCCGGCCGCGGCCGATGTTGCCGGGCGCGTCGAACGCGTCGCCGGGCGCCGCCACCAGTACCCGGTCCACCACGTCGCCGACGCGCTCGTGCGTCCAGCCGAGCGTCAACGCGGCCTCGTCGCCGAAGCGGCGCTCCCACTCCGCCTGCAGCCGCCAGGCTTGTTCCGGCCGCAGCTCGGCGTTGCCGGCAGACACCGAGCCGGTGCCCAGCGAGGCGGAGGCGACGAAGTCCTCGAAGTCGAGCTGGCCGACCTCGCGCGACAGGACGAGCCGGAAGCGGTCGCGCGGCCCGTGGCGCCAGCGCGCGGCGATGCGCGGCTTGGCCTGGCGGAAGCTGCGTCGCAGCGGGGCGTCGCCGCGCTGCGCGATCGCGGACTGTTCCAGGCGCAGGCCAGCGTCCAGCGCGAAGCCGTCGTCGCCCTGCCAGGAGGCGCCCGCGGAAGCCTCGTACCGCTGCTCGGCGATGCCCACGCGCGAGCCCGGCAACGCCACCGGCGCGCCGCCGGCGCGCGCGAGGGACGCGCGGCTGTCGAGCGTATTGCGCGCGGCCTCCAGCGCGGCGCTGAAGGCGAGTCGCGGCGTGCGCTCGTGGCGCAGGTCGGCACGCAGGATGGTTTCGCTGGCCGCCGTGTCCTCGCGGAAGCTTTCCGCGCCGTCCGCGTCGGCGTCGTCCGTCGAATCCTCGCGTGCGTCCAGGTCGGCATCGCGCCGGCTGGCGAACAGCTCCAGCGACGAGCGCGCGTCCAGGGCGCGCCGGAAGCGCAGCGCGAACTCGGCTTCCGCATCGTCCTCGGCGCCGCGCACGTGCTCCGCCTGCGAGGCGCCGCCGTCCGGCGTGGTCAGCGTGCGCTCCCGTTCGCGCTCGCTCCGCAGCGCGGCATCGAGCGCCAGCGTGCCGCCGGCCCATGGCTGGCGCCAGGCGGCGCTCGCCTCCCGCCTGGACTTGGTGGTGCGCGTGTCGAGCCGCTCGCGGACTGCGGGTGCGCCGTCAGCGCGCCAGGTGCGGATGTCGCCGCGGCCACTGTCGTCGTCGAGCTCCGGTTCGTCGCGCAGCGCCAGTTCGAGCGAGCGATCCTGCCACCGCCGGGCGTATTCGAAGCGTCCCGTCGGCGCGCGCCAGCCCTCCGTGCCGCCGGCGACGCCAAGTTCCGCGGCGCCGCGCGTAGTGGCGCGGCGCGCGCGCACGACGTTGGCGAGCAGGGCGTGGCCGCCCATGTCGATGCCGGGCCCACCGGCGCGGACCAGCTCGATGCGCTCCACCGCGTCAGCGGGGATGCGCTTCAGCAGCGAGGCGATGCTCTCGCGCTTGCTCGCCGGGCGCACGCCGTCCACCAGCACGTTGCCGAGCGCCTCGCCGTAGCCGCGGACGTCGGCGTCCGCATCCACCACGGCGAAGCCGGGCACGCGCTGCAGCATGTCCCAGGCGTTGGCGATGGAGGGCTCGGCGAACCATGCGCGCGGATAGGCGTCGTCGCCCGAACCGGCCTGCGCGTGCGCCGTCGGCGCCGCCAGCGCGACGGCAAGGACCGTGCCCGGCAGCAGGCAGCGGAAGGCGCGACGGGTGAAGGCGTTTCGCATGCGGCGTTCTCCCCACGGACCCGGCGATGATGGGCGGCGGCGGCTGACTGCGCCCCGGCAGCGGTCGTCAGGAAACTGTCAGCGGGCAGGTGCATGATCGGCGGCATGGACAAGCCCACCGATCCGTACCCCCGCGTCGCCGCCCTGGCCGCGTTCGCGCTGCTGGCCTTCGCCGCCACGCCCGCCGCCCTCGCCGGCAAGCACAAGCACGACCACGTCGAGGCCCGCGAGTTGTTGCGGCGCGGCGAGATCCTGCCGCTCGCGGAGATCCTGCGCATCGCCGCGCGACAGGTGCCGGGCGACGTGATCGAGGTCGAGCTGGAGCGCGAGGACGAGGGCTGGGAGTACGATGTAAAGGTGCTCACGCCCACCGGCCAGGTCCGCAAGCTCACCATCGACGCCCGCCAGGGGAAGGTCCTGAAGGTCAAGGACGATTGATGCGCTGCCTCGTCGTCGAGGACGATCCGGACATCCGCGCCGACCTGGTGCGCGCATTGCAGGCCGCCGGCTTCGTCGTGGACGGGGTCGAGGACGGCGAGACCGCCTGGTTCCAGGGCGACGTGGAGGACTACGACGCGGTCGTGCTCGACCTCGGCCTGCCGCGCCTGGACGGCCTGAGCGTGCTGCGTCGCTGGCGCGCCGCGCGGCGCGCGTTCCCGGTGATCGTGCTGTCGGCGCGCGCCGACTGGACCGAGAAGGTCGAGGGCATCGAGTCGGGCGCGGACGACTACCTCGCCAAGCCGTTCCAGATGGGCGAGCTGGTCGCGCGCGTGCGCGGCCTGGTCCGTCGCGGCGCGGGCCGCTTGTCGAAGGTCGTCGAGGTGGGTCGGCTGCGCCTGGACACCATGCGCATGACCGTCGAGCTCGACGGTGTGCCCGCGCGCATCTCGCCGCTCGAGTTCCGCCTCCTCGACTACCTCGCTCACCAGCCAGGGCGCCCGGTGCCCGCCGGCGAGCTCGCCGAGCACCTGTACGGCGTCGCCGACGGCGTCGAGGCCAACGCGATCGAGGTGATCGTCGCCCGCCTGCGGCGCAAGTTCGGCGCCGGGATCATTGCCACCCGCCGCGGCTTCGGCTACCTGCTCGAGGCAGACGGATGATCGCGCGCTCGCTGCACCGGCGCCTGCTGCTGGGCGCGGCGACCGCGATCCTGCTTGCGCTCGCGATCGCGTGGGGCTTCATGACCGTGCTGTTCGAGCGCCACCTCGAGCGGCGCCTGCAGGACGACATGACGCGCGACGCGCTGCAGGTGGCTGCGGCGTTGTCGCTGTCGCCTGGCGGCGCGCCGCTGGTCGCCGGCGGCCCGGCCGATCCACGCTTCGCGCAGCCGGCAAGCGGCTACTACTGGCAGGCCAGCAGCGAGGCCGGCGTGTCGCGCTCCCGTTCGCTGTGGGACGAAGCGTTGCCGGTGCCGGAGCCCGCGGCCGCGCCGCACGACGGCTGGCGGCTGCAGCGCGCGAAGCAGCCGGGTCCGTTCGGGCAACCGGTGGTCGTGCTCGCGCGCACGCTCGCGCTCGGCCCGGCGGATAGCCCGGTGGTCGTCGCGCTGGCGCAGGACCTGCGCCCGCTGGTTTCCGCGCAGCGCGAATTCGGCCGTGAGCTCGCGGCCTTCCTGCTGGTGCTCTGGCTGGTGCTTACCGCCGCGGCATGGCTGCAGGTGCGCCTGGGCCTGCGGCCGTTCCGCGCCGTGCACCGCGACCTCGCCCAGCTGCGCGACAGCGCCAGCGCGCGCATGCCTGAGGCCCGGCTGGCCGAGCTCGCGCCGTTGACCGCCGCAATCAACGCGCTCGCCGAGGCGCGCGAATCCGACCTCGAGCAGGCCCGCCGCCGTGCCGCCGACCTCGCGCACGGGCTGAAGACGCCGTTGGCGGCGCTCGCCGCGCAAAGCCGCCGCGCGCGGGAGCAGGGCGCGGCCGACGCCGCCGACGGCATGGACCGTGCGATCGCGGCGATCGCGCGTACGGTGGATGCCGAACTCGCGCGCACGCGCATCGCGGCCGCCGGACAGGCCGGTGGCGCGCCTGTCGCCCTGCGGCCGCTGGTCGAGCGGGTTGTGGCCGTGCTCGAGCGCACGGAGCAGGGCGGGCGCCTCGCCTTCGACATCGACGTGCCGCCCGCGCTGCAAGTCGCGGCGCGTCCCGACGACCTGGCCGAGGTGCTGGGCGCGCTGCTGGAGAATGCGGTGCGCTTCGCGCGCGTGCAGGTACGCGTGCGCGGCGTGGCCGGGCCGGGGTGGACCACGCTCACGATCGAGGACGACGGCCCCGGCATCCCGCCTGCACAGGCAGAGGCCGTGCTCGCGCGCGGCGTGCGCCTCGACGAGTCCGGTGGCGGCGACGGCCTCGGCCTGGCGATCGCGCGCGAGCTCGTGGAGGCGATGGGCGGCGAGATCGCACTCGGCGCCTCGCCGCCGGGCGGGCTGGCCGTGCGCCTGTCGTGGACCGCGCGGCGCCTGCCGGGGCATCGCAATGTCGAAACCGGGGCGGCCGGTTCGTCATGAAGGCGAACCCAACCGGAGGACCACCATGTCCCGCATGCTGTTCGTGAACCTGCCCGTCGCCGACCTCAAGGCCTCGATGGCCTTCTACGAGGCCCTGGGCTTCCGCAACAACCCGCAGTTCACCGACGAGACCGCCGCCTGCATGGTCTGGAGCGACACGATCTGCGTCATGCTCCTGACCCACGCCAAGTGGGCCACGTTCACCACCCGCCCGATCCCGCCGCGCGATTCCAGCGAGGTGATGCTGGCGCTCACCTTCGACCGCCGCGAGGACGTGGACGCCTTCCTCGACGCCGCGGTGCGCGGCGGCGGCACCGGCGACGCCAACCCGGTGCTCGACTACGGCTTCATGTACAACCGCACCATGGCCGACCTCGACGGCCACCTGTGGGAAGCGGTGTGGATGGACATGTCGGCGGTGCCCGCCGCGGCCTGACGGCGTCCGTTTGCTATGGTGCGCGCGGGATCCGCAAGGGGAACGCGCGTGCTGCAACTCGATGCCGTCCAGACGCTGGCGCTCGCCGGCCTCGCCCTGTTCCTGGGCTACGCGCTGTGCCGCGCCATCCCGGTGCTGGGCCGCTACAACCTGCCGCCGCCGGTCGTGGGCGGCCTGGTCTTCGCCGGCGTCGCCTGGCTCGCGCACGGGCAGGGCACGACGGTGTTCGCGCTGGACACCTCGCTGCAGGCGCCGCTGATGATCGCGTTCTTCACCAGCATCGGCTTCAACGCCAGCGTGCGCCTGCTGCGCGCCAGCGGCCGGCAGGTGGTGGCGTTCCTCGCGCTGGCGACGGTGTTCGCGGTGGCGCAGAACCTGCTGGGCATGGGCGTCGCCGCGGCGTTCGGCCTGCATCCGCTGTTCGGCGTGCTCGCGGGCGCGACCACGCTCGCCGGCGGCCCGGCCACCGGACTGGCGTTCGCGCCGCTGTTCGAGCAGGCCGGCATTCCCGGCGCGGCGACCGTGGCGGTCGCCGCGGCGATGGGCGGCATCGTCCTCGGCGGGCTCGCGGGCGGGCCGGTGAGCACCTGGTTCATCCGCCGCCACGGGCTCGAGTCGAGCCGGCCGGGGGACCACGTCGCGCCCGACGAGGGCGCGGCCGTCGTGGCAATGACCGAGGCACAGCGCGAGTACGGCGCGCTCAAGAGCATCGTCGCGATCCTGGTGGCGATGTGGCTGGGGGCCTGGGTGAGCGCCGGCATCTCGTCCATGGGCATCACCCTGCCGGCCTACGTCGGCGCGATGCTGGTCGGCGCGGTGGTGCGCAACCTCGACGACGCCAGCGGCCGCATCGGCCTGTCGGTGCCGACCATCGAGCTGATCGGCAACATCTGCCTCGCGCTGTTCCTCGCCGTGGCGCTGATGAACCTGAAGCTGTGGGAGCTGGCGGGGCTGGCGTTGCCGCTCATCGTCAACCTCGGCCTGCAGCTGGTGCTGGTGGCGCTGTTCTGCGTGGTGGTGTTCCGGGCCATGGGCCGCGACTACGACGCGGCGGTGATGGGCGGGGGTTTCGTCGGCTTCATGCTGGGCACGACCGCCAACGCCATGGCCGTGATGCGCACGCTGGTCGAGCGCTACGGGGCCGCGCCGCGGGCCTTCCTGGTGGCGCCGCTGGTGGGGGCGTTCTTCATCGACTTCACCAACGCGCTGGTGATCACCGGCTTCATCAACCTGTTCGACTAGGCCGGTCCCGCGGCTTTACACATATCCTGCTGGGGACTAGGCTCGGCCGGGCCAGGATGGCGGCGTCGCAATCCGCGATGCCATCCGGAGCCCGCCATGACCCCCGATCCCAAGCCCCTGCTGCTCGCCCTCGCCCTGACGGGGGCGCTGGCCGCGTGCAAGCCGGCCGCCCCGGCCGACGAAACCGCTGCCGCCGCTGCGGCCGCCGCGACGCCGGAAACGGCCCCGGCCCCGGCCGCCGACATGGCCCACGACACCGCCACCGCCGCCGAGGCCGCGCCCGCCGCGCCGCAGCTGCAGGCGGCGATGCGCGAGCTGTGGCACGGCCACATCGTGCACGCGCGCGACTACGCGCTGGCCGTGCACGCCGGCGACGAGGCCGGCGCGAAGGCCGCCGCGGATGCCGTGGTGGCGAACGCGAAGGACATCAGCCAGGCCGTCGCCGGCTTCTACGGCGACGCCGCGGGCGAGGGCATGCTCGGCCTGCTCGCCGGCCACTGGGGCGCGGTGAAGGCGATGACCGACGCGCGCGCCAGAGGCGACAAGCCCGCCGCCGACCAGGCGATGTCCGATCTCGTCGCGAACGCGGGCGGGATCGCGAAGTTCCTCGCCGGCGCCAATCCCAACCTGCCCGAGGACACCGTGCGCGCCCTGCTGCTGGCGCACGGTGCGCACCATTCGCGGCAGATCGACCTGGTGATGGCCGGCGACACCGCGGGCGAGGCAGCCGAATGGACCGCGATGCAGGCGCACATGGACGGGATCGCCGACGCGCTCGCTGCCGCGATCGCGAAGCAGTTCCCGGACAAGGCGAGCTGACGCATGGCGCACGGGCTCGCGCGCTTCGGCGACACCCAGCAACGGCTGCTGCGGCAGCTGCTGCTGGCGCGCGACGGGCTCGGCATCGAGGACCTGTGCCGGCGCCTGCACGTGAGCCACAACGCGGTGCGCCAGCACCTGACCGCGCTCACCGTGCGCGGGCTGGTGGAGCGGGTGGCACCCGTGCCCACCGGCGGCCGGCCGCAGGCGCGCTACGCGCTCACCGCCGAGGGCCGCGAGCTGTTCCCGCGCAACTACGGCGCGATCGCCGCGGCGCTGGTGTCGCAGCTGCAGGCGCGCATGGGCGAGCAGGCGGTGGGTGCGCTGCTGCAGGAACTGGGCGCCACCGTCGCCGCCACCCAGCCGCGCCTGCAGGCCGGCGACGGCGAGGCGCTCGTGCGCGAGCTGGCGCAACGCCTGGACGCGCTCGGCTACGAGGCGGTGCCCGCGCGCCATGGCGACGAATGGCACGTGGAGGCGTTCAACTGCGTCTTCCACGGCCTCGCCAGCCAGCACCCGCAGGTGTGCCGCTTCGACCTGGCCTACATGGAGGCCGCCACCGGCAAGCGCGTGCACCACATGGAATGCATCGTCCGGGGCGGCCACGTGTGCCGGTTCAAGGTCGGTCCCGAGGCGCCCCGTTCCCCGTAGGACCGCCCCATGGCCGGCGACCCCGGCAGGCCGACCCGGGGCCGGCCCTACAATGCGGGCATGGACCCCATGCCCGCCCTGCTGGACACCGTCGAACGCCAGACCGGCCCGTCGCCGCGCTGGAGCGTGTTGTGGCTGCACGGCCTGGGCGCGGACGGCCACGACTTCGAGCCGATCGTGCCGGAGCTCGTGCGCGCCGGATGGCCCGCGCTGCGCTTCGTGTTCCCGCACGCGCCGGTGCGCCCGGTCACGATCAACAACGGCATGCGGATGCGCGCCTGGTACGACATCCGCAACTTCAGCGCGGACGAGCTGGCCGGCGGCGACCGCGCCGACAGCGCCGGCGTGCTCGAGTCGGTGATGCAGGTCGAGGCGCTGCTGGCGCGCGAGGCGGGGCGCGGCGTGCCGCCCTCGCGCATCGTGCTCGCCGGCTTCTCGCAGGGCGGCGCGATCGCGCTGTCCACCGCGTTGCGGCGCGCGCAGCCGCTGGCGGGCGTGGTGGCGCTGTCCACCTACCTGCCGATGGCGCCGCAGGCGGCGCAGTTCACCCGGCACGAGGCGCTGGCGCAACCGGTGTTCATGGCCCATGGCAGCGCGGACCCGGTGGTGCCGCCGCGCGCGGGCGAGCACAGCGCACAGGTGCTGCGGTCGCTCGGCCTGGACGTCGCGTGGCACGCGTACCCGATGGGGCATGCGGTGTGCGCCGAGGAGATCCGCGACCTCGGCGACTGGCTCGAGCGGCGCTTCGCCGCCGCAACGGACGGCTGAGCGGCCGCGCGATGCGCACCGACGCCGAGCCCTGGCTTCCCGACCTGTGCCGGCTGCCGCGGCTGGCCACGCTGTTCGGCGTCGCCGAGCTGGTGGTCGTGGTGCTCGCGCTGTCGCCCGACGGCGGCGTGCCCTGGACGCCGGCGCGGTTCGCGACCGCCAGCGGCTTCGCCCTGTTCCTGGCGCTCGCGGTGGCGGTGGTGCTGTGCACTTCGCGGCACGCGCTGTCGCGGCTGCCGGTGCCGCTGGGTTCGGCGGCGGCGCTCGCTGCGGCGTTCGTGGTGGCATTGGCCTGCGCCTCGCTGGTGTTCAACCTCGACCGCGGCCTCGGCTACGGCCTGCTGCCCGCCGGCGTGACCCTGGCGCGCTTCGCCCTGGCCAGCGCCGCGCTCGCCGCGCTGATCGCTGCGGTGGCGCTGCGCTACCTCTATGTGCTGGATGGCTGGCAGGCGCAGGTGCGCGCGGCGGCGCGCGCCCAGGCGGACGCGCTGCAGGCGCGCATCCGCCCGCATTTCCTGTTCAACAGCCTGAACGCGATCATCGGCCTGGTGCGCCGCGACCCGGCGGTGGCCGAGCACGCGCTGCTCGACCTGTCGGACCTGTTCCGCGCGGCGCTGGTCGCGGGCGAGGGCATCGCGTCGTCCACGCTGCGCGAGGAAGTCGAGCTCGCCGAACGCTACCTCGCGATCGAGGCGCTGCGCCTGGGCCCGCGCCTGCGCGTGGACTGGCGGCGCGCGGAGCCGCTGCCCTGGACGCAGCCGTTGCCGCGCCTGGTGCTGCAGCCGCTGGTGGAGAACGCGGTGCTGCACGGCGTGTCGCGGCTGGCCGACGGCGGCACGGTGCAGATCGCGCTGCGCGCCGAGGACGGGATGCTGCGCGTCGCGGTGTCCAACCCTGCGCCGCCGGAAGGCCCGGCACCGGCCGCGCCCGCCGGGGCCGGGCACGCGCAGGCCAGCATCGGCCACCGATTGGCCTTCGCGTTCGGGCCGCGGGCGGGCCTCACCGCCGGCCGCGAGGACGGCTACTATCGTTGCGAGCTGTGCGTCCCGCTCGACTCCGTGCGTTCGCAATGAAGATCATCATCGCCGACGACGAACCCCTCGCCCGCGAGCGCCTGCGCCACCTGCTTGCGGACGTGCCCGACGCGGAGATCGTCGCCGAGGCTGGCGACGGCCGCGCGGTGCTGCACGCCTGCGCCGAGCACGATCCCGACCTGGTGCTGCTCGACATCGCCATGCCCGGCATGGACGGCATGGAGGTGGTGCGGCACCTCGCCGCGTTCGAGCCGCGGCCGGCGGTGGTGTTCTGCACCGCCTTCGACGCGCACGCGCTGTCCGCGTTCGAGGCGCAGGCCATCGACTACCTGGTCAAGCCGGTGCGCGCCGAACGCCTGGCCTCGGCGCTGGAGCGCGTGCGCACCTTCGCCGCCGGCCGCGCCCACGCCGGCGCGGCGCACGGCCGCGAACGCACCCACCTGTGCGCGCGGCTCGGCGGCAGCCTGCGCCTGATCCCGATCGAGGAAGTGCACTACCTGCAGGCCGAGGAGAAGTACGTGGTGGTGCACCATGCGCGCGGCCAGGACCTGGTGGAGGAGTCGCTGAAGGCGCTGGAGGAGGAGTTCGGCGAGCGCTTCGTGCGCATCCACCGCAACTGCCTGGTCGCCCGCCACGAGCTGATGGAGCTGCGCCGCGACGGCGAGGGCCACGTGCGCGCCATCCTCCGCCACGGCGAGCGGCCGCTGGAAGTGAGCCGGCGCTGCCTGCCGGCGCTGCGCAACCAGGTCCGCCTGCTGTAGCCGCGCCGCGGGCGCGCCGATGGCGGATAATGCGCGGATGCAGCGCCTGCGCATCGCCACCCGCAAGAGCCCGCTCGCCCTCTGGCAGACCCAGCACGTCGCCGCGCGCCTGCGTGCCGCGCATCCCGGCCTCGAGGTCGAGCTGGTGCCGATGAGCACCCGCGGCGACCAGGTGCTGGACCGCTCGCTGGCCGCGATCGGCGGCAAGGGCCTGTTCCTGAAGGAGCTGGAGCTGGCGATGCAGCGCGGCGAGGCCGACTGCGCGGTGCACTCGCTCAAGGACGTGCCGATGGAGCTCGAGCCGGGCTTCGCGCTGGCCGCGATCCTCGCCCGCGCGGACCACGCCGACGCCTTCGTCAGCAACGCCCACGACGGCATCCCGTCCCTGCCGCGCGGCGCGCGCGTGGGCACCTCGTCGCTGCGGCGGCAGGCGCAGCTGCGCGCGCTGCGGCCCGACCTCGAGCTGCTGGACCTGCGCGGGAACGTGAACACGCGCCTGGCCAAGCTCGACGCCGGCGAGTACGACGCGATCGTGCTGGCCTGCGCCGGCCTGCAGCGGCTCGGCTTCGAATCGCGGATCCGCGCGCGCCTCGACGCGCCCGGGTGGCTGCCCGCGCCCGCGCAGGGCGCGATCGCCATCGAGTGCCGCGACGGCGACGCCGGCGTGCTCGCGTTGTGCGCGGCGCTCGACGACGCGCCCACGCATGCCTGCGTGGCGGCCGAGCGTGCCATGAACCGCGCGCTGCACGGCAGTTGCCACGTGCCCGTGGCCGCGCTCGCGCGGCTCGAGGACCGCGGCGCGACGCTGGTGCTGCAGGGGCTGGTGGGCTCCGCCGCCGACGGCCGCGTGGTTCGCGCGCAGGGCGAGGGGCCGGCGGCCGCGCCCGAGGCGCTCGGCCTGCAGGTCGCGCGGCGCCTGCTCGACGCCGGGGCGGGCGAGTTCCTCTGACGCGCTAGTAGTACAGCGCCACCACGTGGCGCGCCTGGGCGAAGAACAGCCAGCGCTCCACGAATGCACCGGCGAGCGACGCCACCGCCGCCAGCCACAGCCACGCCGCCGGCGACACGCCGGGCACGCGCCCGATCGCCAGCACGCAGGCGATCGGCAGCACCGCGAACAGCAGCAGCGCCAGGCCGCGCAGCCGCTGCGCATGCGCGCGCGCGACCGCGAATGCCATTTCGCGGGTGATGTAGTTGGCCTCGGTGTGCGGCCGCTCGAACACGGACACGGCTCGTCCGGGCAGGCCGACCGCGTCGCCGCGCGTGGCGGGCAGCGGCGCGGCGTCGATCGCACGCCAGTAGTGCAGCTTGAGCGCGCCCATCGCCGCCGCGAGGAACAGCAACGCCTTCGCGGTGGCGGGCGAGGGCGCGGCAGCGGCCTGCGCCGCGGCGAGCGCGGCCATCAGCAGGCCGCCGCACAGCAGCGCGAAGCCGAGGTAGCCCGGCAGCACCAGGCGGTGGCGCCAGGCGGGGATCGGCTTGAGCGAGGCGTAGATCATCGCCGTGCACGCCACCGTCGCCAGCGCGCAGGCGAGCAGTGCGAGCGCGACCGCGGTGCCGGCGGCGCCGGGCGCGGCCATGTCGCCGGCGGCGGACGGGGACAGCAGGCCCGGCAGCAGCATCGCCGCGAACAGCAGCGCCGGCACGTAGGTCAGCACCGCCGCCACGCCCTCGCGCGACAGCCACGAGGTGCGCCACTGCGAGAACGCGCGCCAGGCCCGCAGCGGCTTGCCCAGGTGCCAGAACGAGGCGAACAGGCCCACCGTCGCCAGCACCAGGCCGAGCAGCGTGGCCGCCAGCAGCGCGCGCGGCGCGGCGCCGCCCGCGAGCGCGCCCAGCGCGGCCCAGCACAGCAGCCCGTAGCCGGCGCCGGAGAGCGTGGTGAAGAAGATGACGGACAGCGCGGGATGCATGGCGTTCCTAGCGGCGGAGGATGCGGTCGAGCCAGCGCAGCGGCGAGACGGCGCCGCCGGCCGCTGCGCCTTCGGCTGCCGCCGCGTCGTCGCCGGCGGCGCCGGCGCGGCGCGGGCGTGGCGGCAGGTACTTGTTGACCGGGCGATAGCCGAGCCCGGGCATCAGGTCCACGCCGCCGCGCGCGGCCACCAGCTTCGACACCTCGGACCCGGGGTCGCCCAGGTCGCCGAAATGGCGCGCGCGGCTCGGACAGGCCTGCACGCACGCCGGCTGGCGCTCGGACTCGTCGAGGTTTTCGTTGTAGATGCGGTCCACGCACAGCGTGCACTTCTTCATCACGCCCTCGACGGCGCTGTACTCGCGCGCGCCGTAGGGGCAGGCCCAGCTGCACAGCTTGCAGCCGATGCACTTGTCCTCGTCCACCAGCACGATGCCGTCCTCGGCGCGCTTGTAGCTGGCGCCGGTGGGGCACACGGTCACGCACGCCGGCACCTCGCAATGCAGGCACGACCGCGGGAAATGCAGCGTCATCGCCGGCTGCCCACCCTGCGAGGCAGCCTCCGTTCCCTGTCCTCCGTTCGCCGTGCCCGCGACTTCGTAGCTGTGCACGCGGTTGAACCACACCCCCTCCGGCGCCTTGCCGTAGGGATCGGTGTCGGTCAGCGGCCCGGCGATGCCGCCGGTGTTCCACTCCTTGCAGCTCACCGCGCAGGCGTGGCAGCCCACGCAGGTGTCGAGGTCGATCACCAGCCCGAGCTTCTTCTTCGACGGCGGCGGCAACGCGGTCACGGGCGCTCCTTGCGGCGCGGCGCCTCGGGGGCGGCGCGGCTGCGGAATTCCTGGTTGCGGAAGGCCGCGCCGTAGCGCAGCGGGCGTTCGTCGGCTTCCGCGTACGCCAGCGGCGCGAACTGCGGCGCGCTTTCGCCGGCCTGCGCGTGCAGCGGGCGGATCGCGACGCGCAGGTCGAACCAGGCCGCCTGCCCGGTCACCGGGTCGGCGTTGGCGTAGTCGCCGCGCGGGGTGATGTCGGAGATCAGCGGATTGAGCAGGAAGCCCCGGCGCGATTCGGGCGCGTCGCCGGCCAGGCGCCAGGCCTTGCGGCGCTTGCCGATGGCGTTCCAGGTCCACACCGTGTCCGGCTGCACGTTCGCCGCCAGCTTCGCCTGCACGCGGATCGTGCCGTTGTGCGAGGACACCTCGATCCAGTCCTCGTCGCCGATGCCATGGCGCGCGGCGGTGTCCGGATGCAGGTACAGGACATTGCGCGCCGCGATCTGGCGCAGCCAGGCGTTCTGCGACCCCCACGCGTGGTACATGAACATCGGCCGCTGGGTCACCGCGTTCAGCGGGAAGGCCTCGCGCGACACCTGGTCGTGCTCGAAGGGTTCGTACCAGATCGGCAGCGGATCGAAGTAGCGCGCCACGCGCGCGCGGTCGCGCTCCGGCGGTTGCACCGGCCCGTGCCCCTGCGCGGCCAGGCGGAACTTCTGCAGCGGCTCCGAATAGAGCTGCAGCACGATCGGCTCGGTCGAGCCGGTGAAGCCGAAGCGCTGCGCCCATTCGAGGTAGCCGCGGTTGGCCATCTTGAAGTAGCGCGCGTGCTCGGGGATCTCCGCGCGCCAGAAGTTGCCGTTGGCGATGTAGCGCTCCAGCTGCGCCAGGTTCGGCGCGCCCTTGCCGTGCGCCTCGCCGTCGGCGCCGCGCCAGCCGGCGAGCAGGCCCACCCCGGGCATGCGCTCGTGGCGCACGATGTAGTCGGCGTAGTCGCGGTACTTCGGCGAGCCGTCGGCCTCGACCATGCCCGGCAGGCCGAGCCGCGCGCCGAGCTCCAGCAGCACCGACTGGAAGCCGCGCACGTCGCGGCCCGGCTGCGCGGAGGGCTCCAGCACCGGGTGCCGGATCGCGTCGGCGGCGCCGTCCGCGTCGGAGATCGGCCGGTCGAGCAGGCTGATGGCGTCGAAGCGCTCGAGGTAGGTGGTGTCGGGCAGCACCAGGTCCGCGTACGCCACCATTTCCGAGGCGTAGGCGTCGGAATAGATGATGTGCGGGATGCGGTACTCGCCGTGCTCGTCCTTGTCGGTGAGGAAGCGCAGCGTCTCCGCGGTGTTCATCGCCGAGTTCCAGCCCATGTTGGCCATGAACATCAGCAGCGTGTCGATGCGGCGCGGATTGCCGGCCCAGGCGTTGCGCAGCACCGTGTGCATCATGCCGTGCGCGGCCAGCGGGTACGCCCAGGAAAACGCGTGGTCGATGCGGCGCGGGTTGCCGTCGGCGTCCACCAGCAGGTCTTCCGGCCCGTGCACGAAGCCGAGCGGACCGGCATCGAGGGTGCCGTCCTCGCGGCGCGTGCGCCCGGGGCGGTTCGGCAGCGGGATCGGCTTGGGGTAGGGCGGCTGGTAGCGGAACGAGCCGGGCGCGTCCACCGCGCCGAGCAGCAGCTGCAGCAGGTGCAGCGCGCGGCAGGTGTGGAAGCCGTTGCTGTGCGCGCTGATGCCGCGCATCGCGTGCATCGCCACCGGCCGGCCCACCATCTCGGGGTGCTCGCGGCCCCAGGCGTCGGTCCAGGCGATCGGCAGGGTGAGGCCGCTGTCGAACGCGGCCTCGGCCAGCTCGCGCGCGATGCGGCGGATGGTGGCGGCGGGAATGCCGCAGCGGTCGGCGACCGCGTCGGGCGCGTACTGCGGATCGAGGTAGCGCTCGGCGACGAGCTGGAACACCGGCACCGCGCGCCGCCCGTCCGGCAGCAGGTATTCGCCGACCACCGCCGGCGAGATGCCGACGGCGCCGGCGTCCACCGGCGCGTCGCTGCCGCGGTCGATGCACAGCGGCCGGCCCTGCGCGTCGCGCGCGAACAGGCCGTCGTCGGGGCCGCCGGGGTTGCGCACCACCAGCCAGTGCGCGTTGGCGTAGCGCACCAGGTAGTCGAGGTCGATGCGGTCGCTGCGCAGCAGTTCGTGGATGAGCGCGAACGCGAACAGGCCGTCGGTGCCCGGGCGGATGCCGATCCACTCGTCGGCGATCGCGCCGTAGCCGCTGCGCACCGGGTTCACCGCCACGATCTTGGCGCCGCGCGCCTTGAGCTTGCCGAGGCCGAGCTTGATCGGGTTGGAATCGTGGTCCTCGGCCACGCCCCACAGCATCAGGTAGCGGGTGTGGTCCCAGTCGGGCTCGCCGAATTCCCAGAACGAGCCGCCGACGGTGTAGATGCCGCCGGCGGCCATGTTGACCGAGCAGAAGCCGCCGTGCGCCGCGTAGTTGATGGTGCCGAACTGCTGCGCCCACCAGCCGGTGAGGGCCTGCGACTGGTCGCGGCCGGTGAAGAAGGCCAGCCCGTCCGGGTCGCGGGCGCGCAGCGGCGCCAGCCACGAGGTGGCGATGTCCAGCGCCTCGTCCCAACCGATCTCGCGGAATTCGCCGCTGCCGCGCTCGCCGACCCGCAGCAGCGGCTTCTCCAGCCGCGCCGGCGAGTAGTGCTGCATGATCCCGGCCGAGCCCTTGGCGCACAGCACGCCCCGGTTCACCGGGTGCGCCGGGTTGCCCTGGATGTAGCGGACGCGGCCGTCCTTGAGCCACACCTTGATGCCGCAGCGGCAGGCGCACATGTAGCAGGTGGTGGTCTTCACCTCGTCCCCGGGGGAGGGGGAGGTGTTGAGCGTCGGCTCGCGCATCCGGGCATTGTGCACGCCGTCCCCGGGGCGCGCCATAATCCGCCCATGGACCGCTACGAACGCATCATCGCCCTGCACCGCATCCTGCGTGGCGCCCGCTACCCGGTGACCGTGCCGCGGCTGCAGGAGGAGCTGGGCTGCTCGCGGGCCACCGTGTACCGCGACCTCGCGTTCCTGCGCGACGCGCTGATGGCGCCGGTGGTCGGCGACGGCGAGGCCGGCTTCCGCTACGACCCGGCCGAGGGCGACCGTTTCGAGCTGCCCGGGCTGTGGCTGAACTCGGAGGAGCTGCACGCGCTGATCGCCGCGCAGCAGCTGCTCGCGCGCAGCGCCGGCGGCATGCTCTCCGGCGCGCTGGCACCGCTGCAGCAGCGCATCGAGAAGCTGCTGGAGGAGCATTCCGGCGGCGGCAAGCGCTGGCCGGTGGAGCGCGTGCGCGTCATCCCGCACCGTACCCGACGCATGGACGAGGCGGTGTTCCGCATCGTGTGCTCGGCGGTGCTCGAACGCCGCCAGCTGGTGTTCGAGTACCGCGCGCGCTCCACCGGCGAGAAGACCAGGCGCACCGTGTCGCCGCAGCGCATCACCCACTACCGCGACAACTGGTACCTCGACGCCTGGGACCACGAGCGCGAGGGCCTGCGCAGCTTCTCGGTGGACCGCATCGGCAACGCGCGCATGCTCGACGCGGCCGCGCGCGACATCGACGACGCCACGCTCGACCAGCACCTGTCCGGCAGCTACGGCATCTTCTCCGGCGCGCCCAAGGGCTGGGCCACGATCGTGTTCAACGAGCGCGCCGCGCGCTGGGTCGCGGACGAGCACTGGCACTCGCAACAGCAGGGCCGCTGGCTGCCGGACGGGCGCTACGAGCTCAAGGTGCCCTACAGCAACGCGCGCGAGCTGCTGATGGACGTGCTGCACTACGGCAGCGACGCCGAGATCGCCGAACCGCCGTCGCTGCGCGAGCAGGCGCGGGCGTTGCTGCAGCTCGCGCTGTCGAACTACGAGCGCTAGGAGCGCGGGGGTGGCGACGGGGCCGGAGGCGCGCAGGGGAGAGAAGGTCGCCCTGGTGCTGGGCGCCGGCGGCGCGCGCGGCTTCGCCCAGATCGGCGTGATCGAGGCGCTGGAGGCGCGCGGGCTCGACATCGTCGCGGTGTCCGGCTCCTCCAGCGGCGCGCTCGTCGGCGGCATCTATGCCGCGGGCAAGCTCGCCGAGTTCCGCGAGCGGCTGGTGCGGCTCGACCGCAACCAGTTCCTGCGCCTGCTCGACCCCGGGTTCCGCCTCGCCGGCCTGTTGCGCGGCGAGCGCCTGGTCGCCGCGATGCGCGAGGTGGTCGGCAACCCGCGGATCGAGGAACTGCCGATGCTGTTCACCGCGATCGCGGTGGACCTGCAGCGCCAGCGCGTGGTGTGGCTGCGCAGCGGCCCGCTGTGGGACGCGCTGCGCGCCTCGTTCGCGATCCCGGGCCTGTTCACCCCGCACGAGGTGGACGGGCGGCTGCTGGTGGACGGCGGCCTGCTGGCGCCGCTGCCGATCACCGCGACGCGGCTCGCCGGCGCGCACCGCCTGGTCGCCGTGGACATGCACAGCTGGCCGGACCGGCCGCCCGGCGACCTGCTGCAACCGGAGGACGACCCGGTGCCGCGCGGCCGCACGCGGATGGGCCTGGTCGAGTTGATGTCGCGCTCGCTCGACACGATGCAGGCGCAGATCGCACGCGTCGAACTGGCGCTGGATCCGCCGGAGCTGGTGGTGCGGATCCCGCGCGACGCCTGCCAGTTCTACGAGTTCTGGCGGGCGGCGGAGCTGATCGAGATCGGCCGCGCGGAAGCCGAGAAAGCCCTCGACGCCGCCGGGTACTGACGCCGCCGCCGCGCCTGCGGCCCCCGGCGGCGCGGTCGCGACAGCGCCGGTGCGGGCGTCGCGCGCCGGGCCCGGCGCAGGCGCGGCAGGGGGAAGCGGTGCAGCGCCCACAGGCTGGCCGCGGGCATCGCCACCAGCCACAGCGGCAGCGCGCCGAGCCAGGCGTTGTAGCCGCGCGCGGCCGGCACCACCAGCACCAGCGCGATGCCGGCGAGCAGCACCTGGCGCAGGGCCGCGGCCAGGCGCGGATCGGGGCGGGAAGCGGGCGTGTCGGGTCGGGTCATGGCGGCTCTCCGGTGCGGACGCCACCAGCTTGCGCAGGCCCCATCTCACGGGCCGCGACGGCGACGGAAATGGTAGGTTTGCGGACCCCAGCCGACGCCAGACGGGCCAACGACATGACGCATCCGACGCACACGACCGGCGCGCCGCTGGCCGCCGCCCTGCTCGCCGCGGCCCTGTCCGCCGCCACCCCGGCGCTGGCCGCCCAGGCCGACCCGCAACAGAAGGAGACCCCCGTGGCCGACCCCCAGGCCCAGACCGCCGACGATCCCTACCTGTGGCTCGAGGACGTCACCGGCGACAAGGCGCTGGGCTGGGCCAGGGAGCAGAACGCCCGCACCGACGCCGAGCTTGCGGCGACGCCCGGCTTCGCCGAACTGCGCGCGCAGATCCTCGCCATCCTGGATTCCGACGCGAAGATCCCCGACGTCACGAAGATCGGCGACTACTACTACAACTTCTGGAAGGACGCGAAGCACGAGCGCGGCATCTGGCGCCGCACCACGCTGGACGAGTACCGCAAGCCGGAGCCGGCGTGGGAAACGGTGATCGACCTCGATGCGCTGAACGCCGCCGAGGGCGAGAACTGGGTGTGGCACGGCGCCGACTGCCTGCGGCCGGAGTACGTGCGCTGCCTGGTCGCGCTGTCGCGCGGCGGCGCCGACGCCGACGTCACCCGCGAATTCGACCTGGCCACGAAGCAGTGGGTGCACGACGGCTTCTTCCGCCCCGAGGCCAAGGGCGGGCTGGGCTGGATCGACCGCGACACCGTGTACGTCTTCACCGACTTCGGCGAAGGCAGCATGACCAAGTCGGGCTACCCGCGCATCGTCAAGGCATGGAAGCGCGGCACCCCGCTGTCGGAAGCGGAAGTCGTGTACGAGGGCACGGCCGACGACATGTACATCGCCGCCGGCCACGACTTCACCCCGGGCCACGAGCGCGACTACGTCAGCCGCACCATCGCCTTCTACAACGACGAGCTGTACCTGCGCCGCGCCGACGGCACGCTGGCGAAGGTGGAGGTGCCGAATTCGGCGAACAAGGACGTGCACGGGCGCTGGCTGCTGCTGCAGCTGCGCGAACCCTGGGAGGTCGCCGGCCGCACCTATCCCGCCGGCGCCCTGCTCGCCGCGGACTTCGACGCCTACATGGCCGGCGCGCGCGATTTCACGGTGCTGTTCGAGCCCACCGACAGGACCTCGCTCGAAGCCTGGACCTGGACGAAGACGCGCCTGGTCCTGAACGTGCTCGACGACGTGAAGAACCGGCTGCGCGTGCTCACCCCGCCGGCCGACGGCAAGGGCGCGTGGGCGTCGGCGCCGTTCCCGGGCGCGCCGGAGATCGGCACCCTGGCGGTGCGCGCCGTGGACCGCGACGAGAGCGACGCGGTGTGGCTCACCGCCACCGACTACCTGACGCCGACCACGCTGTCGCTGGCCGACCTGGGCGTGCCCGGCCGAGCGCCGGAGACGCTCAAGTCCATGCCGGCGTTCTTCGACGCCACCGGCCTGGTCCTCGAGCAGCATTTCGCCACCAGCGCCGACGGCACCCGCGTCCCGTATTTCATCGTGCACCGCAAGGACGCGGCGCAGGCCGGCCCGCAGCCCACGCTGCTGTACGGCTACGGCGGCTTCGAGGTCTCGCTGACGCCGGCGTATTCCGGCGTGGTCGGCAAGGGCTGGCTCGAGAAGGGCGGCGTGTACGTGGTCGCCAACATCCGCGGCGGCGGCGAGTATGGCCCCCGCTGGCACCAGGCGGCGCTGAAGCAGAACCGGCACAAGGCCTACGAGGATTTCGCCGCGGTGGCGCAGGACCTGGTGGCGCGCGGCATCACCACGCCGCGGCAGCTGGGCATCATGGGCGGCAGCAACGGCGGCCTGCTGGTCGGCAACATGCTCACCCGGTACCCGGAGCTGTTCGGCGCCGTGGTCGTGCAGGTGCCGCTGCTGGACATGAAGCGCTACAGCCACCTGCTCGCGGGCGCGTCGTGGATGGCCGAGTACGGCGATCCCGACACCGCCGACTGGGATTACATCCGCACCTTCTCGCCGTACCAGCTGTTCGACCCGGCGAAGCAATACCCGCCGACCTTCATCTGGACCACGACGCGCGACGACCGCGTGCATCCGGGCCACGCCCGCAAGATGGCGGCGAAGATGCTCGCCGCCGGCAAGGACGTGCGCTACTACGAGAACACCGAGGGCGGCCACGGCGCCGGCGCCACCAACGCGCAGCAGGCGCACGTGTGGGCGCTGACCTACGCCTTCCTGTGGAAGACGCTCGGCGGGCGCGAGGCACCGTGATGCGCCCGCGCCGCCCGCTCCGTGCCTTCCTCCTCGCCGCCTTCCTGCTGGTTCCCCTCCTGATGACCCCATCCGCGAACGCTTCCGACCTGCCTGCCCCGCCCGACGCCGCGCGCAAGCCGCACGTCGTCCGCACGCCCTTCGGCGCCGAACGCCAGGACGAGTACTACTGGCTGCGCGACGACGAGCGCCGCGACCCGGCGGTGATCGCCTACCTCGAGGCGGAGAACGCCTACGCCGACGCGGTGATGGCGCGGCTGCGCCCGCTGCAGGACCGGCTGTACGACGAGTTCGTCGGCCGCATCCGCCAGGACGACAGCAGCGTGCCGTTCCGCGAGCGCGGCTGGTGGTACTACGCGCGCTACGAGGCCGGCAAGGACTACCCGATCCACGCGCGGCGCCGCGACGAGCCGGGCCTGGACGCGCTGGCGGTGCAGGCGCTGGTGGATGCGGGCGCGCCCGGGGAGCAGGTGCTGCTCGACGTCAACGCGATGGCCGCCGGCCGCGACTACTTCAGCGTCGGCGTCTACGAGGTGAGCCCGGACAACCGCATGCTGGCCTGGGCAGAGGACGACGTCGGCCGCCGCCAGTACACCATCCGCTTCCGCGACCTCGAGACCGGCGAGGTGCTGCCCGACCGCATCGCCGGCGTCTCGCCCGACCTGGTCTGGGCCGACGACAACCGCACCCTGTTCTACATCGAGAACGACCCCGAGACCCTGCTCACCGTGCGCGTGCGCAAGCACGTGCTCGGCACCGACCCGGCCGCCGACCCGCTGGTGTACGAGGAGGAGGACGACAGCTTCTACCTCGGCCTGGACCGCACCCGCGACGACCGCTACCTGTGCATCATCGCGGAGAGCACGGTGTCCAGCGAACTGCGCTACGCGCCGGCCGCGGACCCGCGCGAGTTCGTGCCGCTGGCGCCGCGCGAGCGCGACGTCGAGTACGACGCCGACCACCACGGCGGACGCTGGGTGATCCGCACCAACGCGCCCGGCCCCGATGGCGCCCGTGCCACCAACTTCCGCCTCGCCACCGCGCCGAGCGACGCCACCTCGCGCGCGCAGTGGCAGCCGCTGGTGCCGCACGACGAGGCCGTGCTGATCGAGGGCTTCGAGCTGTTCGACGGCTTCACCGCCATCGAGGAGCGCTCCGGCGGCCTCGAGCGCATCCGCCTGCTGCGCCCCGACGGCGCCACCGAGTTCGTCGCCGCGCAGGAGGAGGCGTACTCGATGGGCCTGGACGTGAACAGCGAGCCGGGCACGACCTGGCTGCGCTACGACTACACCTCCATGACCACCCCGGAGACCACGTACGAGTTCAACGTGGCCACCGGCGAGCGCCGCCTGCTCAAGCAGCAGCCGGTGCCCGGCTACGACCCGTCGCTGTACGCGACCGAGCGGCGCTGGGCGACGGCGCGCGACGGCACGAAGATCCCGGTGTCCATCGTCTACCGCCGCGGCTTCCGCCGCGACGGCACCGCGGCGCTGCTGCAGTACGCCTACGGCAGTTACGGCCACTCCATCGACCCCGGCTTCAGCTCCACCGTCGTGAGCCTGCTCGACCGCGGCATGGCCTACGCCATCGCCCACATCCGCGGCGGCGAGGAGATGGGCCGCGGCTGGTACGAGGACGGCAAGCTGCTGCGCAAGAAGAACACCTTCACCGACTTCATCGACGTCACCGACTTCCTGGTCGCGGAGGGCTACGCCGCCCCCGGGCGCGTGGCCGCGCACGGCGGCAGCGCCGGCGGCCTGCTGATGGGCGCGGTCGCGAACATGGCGCCGGAGCGCTACCGGGTGGTGCTGTCGCAGGTGCCGTTCGTGGACGTGGTCACCACCATGCTCGACCCGAGCATCCCGCTGACCACCAACGAATACGACGAGTGGGGCAACCCGGAGCAGCCGGAATACTACGAGTACATGCTCTCGTACTCGCCGTACGACAACCTGGCCGCGCGCGCCTACCCCGCGATGTTCGTCGGCACCGGCCTGTGGGATTCGCAGGTGCAGTACTGGGAGCCGGCGAAGTACGTGGCGCGGCTGCGCGACGTGGACACCGGCGGGCGCACCATCGTGTTCCGCACCAACATGGACGCCGGCCACGGCGGCAAGTCCGGGCGCTTCCGCCGCTACCGCGAGCTGGCCGAGATGTACGCGTTCATGCTCGACCAGCTGGGCGTCGCGAAGGACTAGAATCCGGGCAACCGCCACCACACGAGCCGACCATGACCCCACGCCAGACCCTCGCCGCCGCGCTCTGCCTGCTGGCCCTGGCGGGTTGCGGCAACAAGGGCCCGCTCGTGCGGCCCGCCGACCTGCCGCCCGCGGACCTGGCCGAGCCGGCGCCGGTGCCGGACGAGGACGCCCTTCCCGAACTCACGCCGCCGGCCGAGCCGCCGGTGACCGACACGGTGGCGCCCCCGCCGGAAGGCGACGGCGGCTGACATGGCGATGCGTGGACCGACGCTGCGCTTCAGCAAGATGCACGGCGCCGGCAACGACTTCGTGGTGCTGGACCTGCGCGACGGCGCGCCGCCGCCGTCGCCCGCGCTGGCGCGCGCGCTCGGCGACCGCCACCGCGGCGTGGGCTGCGACCAGATCCTGACCATCGAGCCGCCGCGCAGCGAGGGCGCCGTCGCCGCCTACGGCATCTGGAACGCCGACGGCAGCGCCGCGATCCAGTGCGGCAACGGCGCGCGCTGCGTCGCCGCCTGGCTGGTGCGCGACGGCGCCGCGCGCGGCGGCCATTTCGTGGTGGACAGCCCCTCGGGCACGCACGGCGTGGAGGTGCTCGGCGACGGCTGGTACCGCGTGGCGATGGGGGTGCCGCTGTTCGAGCCCGCGCGGGTGCCGCTGGCGGGCTTCGCGGCGGCGCAGGACGAATACGCGCTCGCGGTGGACGGGCGCACCGTGCGCTTCGGCGCCGTGGCCGTAGGCAACCCGCACGCGGTGCTGCAGGTGGACGACGTGGCCGCCGCGCCGGCGGCCGAACTGGGCCCGGCGCTGCAGCGCAGCGGCGCGTTCCCGGAATCGGTGAACGTCGGCTTCGCGCAGGTGGCGTCGCGCGGCCGCATCCGCCTGCGGGTGTACGAGCGCGGCGCGGGCGAGACCCTGGCCTGCGGCAGCGGCGCGTGCGCGGCCGCCGCGGTGATGATGCGCCGCGGCCTGGTGGACCGCGAGGTGGAGGTTGCGCTGCCGGGCGGGACGCTGCGCATCGGCTGGCAAGGCGAGGCCGCGCCGATCACAATGGCGGGGCCCACGGCCTTCGTGTTCGAGGGCGAATTCGACCTGGGGAACGTCGCATGAGCGAAAAACTGGGCGCGCACGAGGTCGCTGCCTTCCTGCGCAGGCACCCGAAGTTCCTGCAGCAGTTCCCGGACCTCGCGGTGAGCATGGTGGTGCCGCGCGAGGACGGCCCGGCCGCCTCGCTCGCCAGCTACCAGCTCGAGGTGCTGCGCGACAAGAACCGCGAGCTCACCCGCCGCCTGCACGAGCTGTTCGCCAACGCGCAGGAGAACGAGCGGCTGGCGGTGCGCACGCACCAGCTCACGCTGGCGCTGCTGCGCCAGGACGACGCGGCCGGCACGCTGCGGGCGATGGTCGCGTCGCTGCGCGAGGATTTCCAGGGCGACCTGGTGCGGGCGGTGATGTTCGACCCGGTGTCCGGCCTCGACGACGTGGACTGGCTGCAGGTGGTGCCGCGCGGCGACGCGCGGCTGGCGCCGTTCCGCGACTGCCTGGGCGAGGGCGAGCCGCTGTGCGGGCGCCTGCATCCGGAGAAGAACGCGCTGCTGTACGGCGAGCGCGTGGCGGAAGTGCAGTCGAGCGCGCTGCTGCCCCTGGTCGGGGCGGGCGGCGCGCCGGCGCTGGGCCTGGTGGCGGTGGGCAGCCACGATCCCAACCGCTTCTATCCGGGCATGGGCACGCTGTTCCTGCGGATGATGGGCGAGGCGCTCACCGTGGCGCTGCAGCGCTTCGAGGCGGAGGCCTAGGAGGCGCCGCGTGCCTCCGCGCGACATCGACGCGTTCCTGGAGCACCTGCGGGTCGAGCGCAACGTCTCCCCGCACACCCTCGACGGCTACCGCCGCGACCTCGACGCGCTCGTGGCCTGGTGCGAAGCGCAGGCACGCACCCCCGAGGCGCTCGGCCCGGAGGACGTGCGCGCCTTCGTCGCCGCCGAGCACCGCCGCGGACTGTCGCCGAAGAGCCTGCAGCGCCGCCTGTCCGCGGTGCGCAGCTTCTACGCGTGGCTGCTGAAGCACGGCCGCCTCGCCGCCAGCCCGGCGGCGGGCATCCGCGCGCCCAAGGCGCCGCGCAAGCTGCCGCAGGTGCTCGATCCCGACGAGGCGCAGGCGCTGGTGGAAGTGCCGACCGACGCGCCGCTGGGCCTGCGCGACCGCGCGCTGCTGGAGCTGTTCTATTCCTCCGGGCTGCGCCTGTCGGAGCTGTGCGCGCTGCGCTGGCGCGACCTCGACCTGGCCGAGGGGCTGGTGACGGTGCTCGGCAAGGGCAACAAGCAGCGTACCGTGCCGGTGGGCTCGCACGCGCGCAACGCGCTCGCGGCCTGGCGCGCCGACAGCGGCGGCGCCGACGACGCGCCCGTGTTCCCCGGCCGCAACGGCCCGATCACGCCGCGCGCGGTGCAGCTCCGCCTGCGCCAGCTGGCGCAGCGCCAGGGCCTGTTCAAGCGCGTGCACCCGCACCTGCTGCGGCACAGCTTCGCCAGCCACGTGCTGGAGTCCTCCGGCGACCTGCGCGGCGTCCAGGAGCTGCTCGGCCACGCCGACATCTCCACCACCCAGATCTACACCCACCTCGACTACCAGCACCTGGCCCGGGTCTACGACGCCGCGCACCCCCGCGCCAAGCGCAAAAAAGGGGACGGAGGTAATTAATTTCGGGACAGGAGAATCCGGGATATTCCTACAACGGGAGGCCGGATGATCTGCTCGCAATGCGGCCATCTGCGTGGAACCTTGGAGTTTCCACTGCGAACGCAGCCAGACCGCGAGGCTCCCATTGTCTCCGCCACGCACCGCCCGATTGGAGATCCCCGGCGTTCCGCTGCACGTGATCCAGCGTGGGGTGGATCGCTGTACGGTGTTCCATGATGACCAGGACCGACGCTGCTACCGTTCGTTGCTCGGACGTGCCTGCGATCGGTATCGGGTTCGTACGCACGCCTACGTCCTCATGGGGAACCACGTGCATCTCCTGCTGGCGGCCGCCGAGGCCGGAGCGATCTCGAGAGCGATGAGGACCATCGGCCAGTCCTATGCCCAGTACTTCAACCGCCGCCACGGCCGCACCGGGACGCTGTGGCAAGGCAGGTTCAAATCCTGCCTGGTCGGCGACGACCGCTACCTGCTGACGGTGGTCCGATACATCGAGCTCAATCCGGTCCGCGCCGGGATGGTGGACGACCCGGCGGCGTACCCGTGGTCCAGCGTTCGCGTCCACCTGGGGGAACGTCAGGAACCGTGGGTGGTGCCGCATCCCCTGTTCATGGCGCTCGGCAGGGACACCAGGCAGCGCGGCGAAGTGTGGCGACGCCTGCTCCTGGAAGGGATCGCGGCCGACGACATCGTCGCGATCCGGCGCCATTTGTCCCGGGAGCGTGCCCTCGGAGAGGCCCGATTCCTGGAGGAAGTGGAGGAGCGGCTCGGGCACTCGGTGGCCTGCAGGCCGCCCGGAAGGCCGGCTCGCAAGCCAGCCGAGGCTCCGTCCCGAAATTAATTACCTCCGTCCCCTTCTTGAACCTTCGGTGGCCGCCCCCACCTCGGATGTCCAGCCCCCGGGAGCCGCCGATGGACCCCAGCCAGAACCCCCACGTCTTCCACGCCACCACCATCGTGTCGGTGCGCCGCGGCGACCGCGTGGTCGTCGCCGGCGACGGCCAGGTGACGCTCGGCAACACGGTGATGAAGTCCAACGCCCGCAAGGTGCGCCGCCTCGGCCGCGACGGCCAGGTCCTGGCCGGCTTCGCCGGCGCCGCCGCGGACGCCTTCACGCTGTTCGAACTGTTCGAGGCGAAGCTGGAGAAGCACGGCCAGCTCACCCGCGCCGCCGTCGAGCTGGCCAAGGACTGGCGCACCGAGCGCCGCTTCGGGAAGCTCGAGGCGCTGCTGGTGGTCGCCGACCGCGAGACCTCGCTGGTGGTGTCCGGCACCGGCGACGTGATCGAGCCCGAGGACGGCCTGGTCGCGATCGGCTCCGGCGGCAGCTACGCGCTCGCCGCGGCGCGCGCGCTGGCCGCCAACACCGACCTCGACGCGCGCGCCATCGCGGAGAAGGCCCTGCAGATCGCCGGCGACATCTGCATCTACACCAACCGCAACATCGTGGTCGAGGAGCTCTGAGCGATGCGCATGCAGGACAACGCCCCTGCCACCATGACCCCGCGCGAGATCGTGCAGGAGCTCGACAAGCACATCGTCGGCCAGCAGGCCGCCAAGCGCGCGGTGGCGATCGCGCTGCGCAACCGCTGGCGGCGCATGCAGCTCGACCCCGGCCTGCGCGACGAGGTGATGCCGAAGAACATCCTGATGATCGGCCCCACCGGCGTCGGCAAGACCGAGATCGCGCGGCGCCTGGCGACGCTGGCCAACGCGCCGTTCGTGAAGGTGGAGGCCACGCGCTTCACCGAGGTCGGCTACGTCGGCAAGGACGTCGAGCAGATCATCCGCGACCTGGCCGACACCGCGGTGAAGATGTACCGCGAGCAGGCCAAGCAGCGCGTGCGCACCCAGGCCGAGGAGCGCGCCGAGGACCGCATCCTCGACGCGCTGCTGCCGCGGCGCGAGCCGCCCACCGTGTTCGGCTTCAAGGCCGAGCTGCCGGAGGACGAGCCCTCCGCCGAGCACCGCGCCGAAAGCGAGACCCGCGCCAAGCTGCGCCGGCAGCTGCGCAGCGGCGCGCTCGACGAGCGCGAAATCGAGATCGAGACCGCCGTGAACGTGGGCGTGGACATCATGGCCCCGCCCGGCATGGAGGAGATGGGCCAGCAGCTGCGGCAGATGTTCTCGCAGATCGGCGGCGGCCGCGTGCACAAGCGCAGCATGACCATCGCCGCGGCGCGGCCGCTGCTGGTGGAGGAGGAGGCCGCCAAGCTGGTCAACGAGGAGGAGGTGCGGGCGGCGGCGATCGAGGCCTGCGAGCAGAACGGCATCGTGTTCATCGACGAGATCGACAAGGTCGCCAAGCGCAGCGAGGGCGTGGGCGCCGACGTCAGCCGCGAGGGCGTGCAGCGCGACCTGCTGCCGCTGGTCGAGGGCTCGACCGTGGGCACCAAGTATGGCCCGGTGAAGACCGACCACATCCTGTTCATCGCCTCCGGCGCGTTCCACCTGGCCAAGCCGAGCGACCTGATCCCCGAGATGCAAGGCCGCTTCCCGATCCGCGTCGAGCTGGGCGCGCTGAGCAAGGACGACTTCGTCCGCATCCTCACCGAGCCGAAGGCCGCGCTGACCACGCAGTACGTCGAGCTGATGAAGACCGAGGGCGTGTCGCTCACCTTCGCGCCGGACGCGGTCGAGCGCCTCGCCGACATCGCCGCGCAGGTCAACGAGCGCCAGGAGAACATCGGCGCGCGGCGCCTGCACACGGTGCTCGAGCGCCTGCTCGACACGCTCAGCTACGAGGCCCCGGACCGCGACGGCGAGTCGGTCACCATCGACCGCGCCTACGTGGACGCGCACCTCGGCGAGCTGGTGCAGGACCCCGACCTGTCCCGCTACATCCTGTAGCCCCGGCTCAGTCCTCGCCGATGTCCTCGTTCCAGACTTCGGGGTGGGCGGCGATGAAGCCGCCCAGCAGGTCGATGCACTCCTGGCTCTGCAGGTCCACGACCTCGACGCCGGCCTCGCGCAGCCAGTCGATGCCGCCGCGGAACGTCACCGATTCGCCGACCACCACGGTGCCGATGTTGAACTGGCGCACCAGGCCGCTGCAGTACCAGCACGGCGCCAGCGTGGTGACCATGATCGTGTCGCGGTAGCTGCGCTGGCGCCCGGCCTTGCGGAAGGCATCGGTCTCGCCGTGCACCGAGGGGTCGCCCTCCTGCACGCGGCGGTTGTGGCCGCAGCCCAGCAGCCGCCCGTCCCGGTGGTACAGCGCGGCGCCGATCGGGATGCCGCCCTCGGCCAGGCCCTTGCGGGCCTCGGCGATGGCGGTGTCGAGCAGGGCGCGGTAGTCGGGGGTCGCGATCATGGGCAAGGCCTCCTGGACGGTGGTTCCGGGGCCCATCATGCCAAGCCGCGGGCCGCCGATGGGACCCCATGGATTTAGCTGCGATAATCGCGGCCATGAGCGAGCCCACGCGCCCGGCCGGCGAGTCCGGCACCACCCACTTCGGCTTCCGCGAGGTGCCCGTCGCCGAGAAGCGCAAGCTCGTCGGCCAGGTGTTCTCCTCGGTCGCGGGCAAGTACGACCTGATGAACGACGCGATGTCGCTCGGCATCCACCGGCTGTGGAAGCGCCATTTCGTGGCGACCGCGCAGGTGGGCCGCGGCGACCGGGTGCTCGACCTCGCCGGCGGCACCGGCGACATCGCCGCGCTGCTGCGCCCGCGCGTGGGCGACACCGGCCACATCGTGCTCGGCGACATCAACGCCGACATGCTGCGCGTCGGCCGCGACCGCATGATCGACCGCGGCCACGTGCGCGGCCTGGAATACGTCCAGTGCAACGCCGAGGCGCTGCCGTTCCCGGACCGCAGCTTCGACCTCGTCACCATCGCCTTCGGACTGCGCAACGTCACCGACAAGGACGCCGCGCTGCGCGAGATGCACCGCGTGCTCAAGGTCGGCGGGCAGGCGCGCGTGCTGGAGTTCTCCGAGGTGCAGGCGGACTGGTTCCGGCCGCTCTACGACTTCCACTCCTTCCAGGTGCTGCCGCGGCTGGGCCAACTGTTTGCCGGCGATGCCGGCAGCTACCGTTACCTCGCCGAGTCCATCCGCAAGCACCCGCCGCAGGACGCGCTCAAGGCGATGATGGACGCCGCGGGCTTCGCGCGCACCTCGTACCGCAACCTCAGCGCCGGCATCGTCGCCATCCACACCGGCTACCGCACCTGACCGCAGGGCCCGTGGTCACGGCCCGGGCGGGCCCAGGACCTCCAGCGCGTCCACGATCTCGACGCCCTGCAGCTGCCCCAGCCACGCGTCGAACCACGGCTTGTGCGAGGCGCCGACGATGCACAGCACGCGCGCGTCCGGATCGGCGTGGAAGGCCTTGCGGATGTTGGCGACCATGCGCAGGTTGCGGATTTCCCAGCCGCCGGCCCAGATCCGCGGATAGCCTTCCGGCGAGCGTGCGCTCATGGTCGCGTGCACGTTGACCTCGGCGAGCGCCTGCAGGTAGGCCGGATCGTTCGTGAGGCGGTACAGCGGCAGCAGGTCCGGCGCGCGCGACAGCGCCTCCTCGCGCGCCAGCAGCGCTTCGAGCCCGGTCGTGCCCCTGCCGGAATCCCAGGCGGCGCGCAGCGCCTTGCCGAAGGCTTCGGCCTCGGCCTCGTCGAGGTCGAGGTTGTCGCCGGTGTGGTTGTCCACCGGATGCACGCGCTGCAGGCCCAGCCGCGCGGCCAGGCGCGCGGCGACCAGGTAGTTCTCGTTGCGGGTGGCGGCGATGTCCCGCAGCAGCGCGACCAGCGCCGCGTCCAGCCCGTCGCCGGCGCGCCGTTCCGCTTCCGGCAACTGCAGCCACTGCACGTAGGCGGACGCGCGGTCGCCGGCGGCGAGGAACAGCGCGGCCAGCCGGCGCCGCTCGGCCGGCGTCGGCCGTGCCGGCCAATGCTTGAGCGTCGCCTCGACGCGGGCGATCGCGGCGGGGATGTCGAGCCCGGTCGCGGCGCGCGCGGCCTCCGTGGACGCGCAGTAGTCGTCGCCGTACAGGTCGGGAAGGCGCGCGGCCAGGTCGCATTCCTCGCCCGGCAGCGCCTCGATGGTGATGATGTCCGGCGCGAACGCGGCGAGCCGGTCGAGCAGGCCGTCCAGCGACGCGGGATCGAAGCCCTCCGGCATCCCGCTCAGGTGGCGGGTGCCGAGCACCAGCACGCGCGCCGGTTCGCCGGCCATGTCGCGGTCCAGGCCGGACAGGTCCACCTGCGCGTGCGCCAGCGCCGGCAGCGCCAGCGCCGCGGCGCACGCCCAGGCCTGCAGCGTCTTCGTCGCGGCGCTCATGGCTGGAACCCGTAGCTCATCTTCACGAACACGCTGCGGGTGTCGCCGAACAGGTCCGGGTGCTCGTCGTCCATGAACGCGCCGTAGGAGGCGCCGGCGTACAGCACGGTGCGCGGGTTCACCTTGTACGAGTACACGGCCTGCGCGGCCCAGTCGCGCGAGCGCGCCTCGACCGGATCGGCGTACAGCGACACGTCGCGCTCCACCTGGCTGCCCTGCAGGGTCAGGCGCAGGCGCTGGCGCGGGTCGAACTGCCAGCTGCCGCCGGCGTTGAGCACGGTGGCCTCGAACGCCGTGCCGCCGTCGCGGCGCATGCGCTGCCGGACCACGTCCCAGTTCAGCGCGATGCCGCGGCCGACGTTGGCGTCGCCCCACAGCTCGACCAGGGTGCGGCGGCCGGTCTCGGCCGCGTCGAGGTCGATCATCCGGCCCGCCTGCAGGTACACGCCGACCTGCACGTTGCCGGTGGGGCGGAAGCCGGCGTCGAAATCCACGTAGTGCTCGTCGAACAGCCGGCCCTCCCAGAAGCGCTTGCGGGCCATGGCATGCAGCATGAGGCTGCTCTGCTTCGGGCCCTGCACGTTGACGCGGCCTTCCCACTCGCGCTCGAGCAGCTGCCCGTCGAAGCGGTGGGTCACGTCGAAGTCGGCGTAGGTGCTGACGCGGTCGAAGGCCTTGCCGTCGAAGTACCAGGTGCGGCCGCCGCCGAGCAGCGACTTGTCGTAGCCCACCTGGCCCATGAAGCCCAGGTCGGCGCGGAAGCCGGGGTCGATGTCCTCGTGCCAGGCGTCGAAGTTCCAGTCGCGGTCGCTGTAGGCGTATTCGGCGCGCCAGGCGTTGCCGGACGGGCGCGGGTCGGCGCCGAGCTCGCCGGCGTAGCGGTCCACGATCTGCGCCGGGTACTCGGACTGGCTGTGCATGAACTGCGCGGTGGCGGTGTGCGCGCCCTGCTTCCAGCGTGCGTCCACGCCGGCGACGTCGTTGGCGTAGTCGTCGCCGTGGCGGAAGGTGCCGATCACGCCGACGCTGAAGTGGGTGTCGAAGTCGTAGCGGTAGCGGCCGACGGCGACGTTCGCGGCCTGGTCCAGCTGCTCGAAGCGCGAGCCGAGCACGCCCGGCACCAGCACCAGCGTGGTGGCGTCGCGCGCGGCGATCGCGCCGTAGGTGCTGCCGCCGGAGCGGCCGGTGACGCGCAGGCCGAAGTCGGGGTCGGCGATCTGGCGGGTGTAGAGCACGTCGAACTGGCTGGTGAAGTAGTCCGCGCCCTCGAGGAAGAACGGCCGCTTCTCCTGGTAGAACAGCGCGAAGCTGTCGTTGAAGTTGAGCTGCAGCTGGTCGGTCTCGACCTGGGAGAAGTCGGGGTTGAGGGTCGCGTTCAGGGTCATCGCCGGCGACGGCGCCCAGCTCACGTCCAGGCCCGGCTCGATCGAGGTGTCGTCGTTGCGCCAGGCCTCGCCGGCGGCGTCGCGCGACTGCGTCCTGCCCATGGTCAGGGTGGGCACGACCTCGATGTTGCGGCCCTGGCGGGCGCCGGCGAAGCCTTCGTACTTCGCCCATTCGCACTCGAAGCAATTGGAGTCGCGCGGCACGCGGTGGCTCGCGAGCTGGTGGCGCTTGTCGCGCGGCCAGTTGCGGAACAGCGAGATGCCCCAGGTCTGGTCGCCGCCGCCGGTGGGGAAGCGCAGCGTCGAGAACGGGATGCGCATCTCGACCTCGTAGCCCTCGTCGGTGATCCGGCCGGCGCTCTGCCACAGGCCGTCCCAGCTGGGGTCCTCCTGGTTGCTGCTGTTGCTCTCGTCGCGGATGATGTCGCCCTGCACGCCGAGCGGGTTGGAGACGATCTCGTAGCCGCGGCGGTGGTCGTTGAAGGTGTCGAGGAACACGCCGACCCAGTCGTCGTTGAACATCGCGTCGCGGTCGCGCAGGTGGGCGCGGATCTGCGAGGGATCGGGGTCGAGGGCGCGGAAGGCCAGGTACAGCGCGTCGTGGGTGTAGCCGATGCGGACGCTGGTCTTCACCGGCGCCGGCGTGTTGTCGCCGGGCTGGATGTCGTAGGCGATCTCCTGCACCAGCGCGCCTTCCCAGGCGGCGTCGTCGAGCTTGCCGTCGATGACGATGCCGTCCTGCAGCAGCGGGATGCGCCCGCCGGCGACGTAGGCCGCGGGCGCCGTCCCGGCGTCCTGGGCGTCGGCGTGGGCGAACGGGGCGCAGAGGAGGAGGGCGGCGAGCAGGGCGTGCGGCTTCATGTCGTTCCGTGGCGTGGGGGGGTCCCGTGAGGGATGCGCCAACCGCGGCCACCGTTTGCATGACCAATGGCAGGGGCCGGCGGCGCGCCGTCCACGCCGCGGCGCTAGACTTGGCGTTCCGTCGCCACCGCCGTCGAGTGTCCATGCGCCAGACCCTGCTGCTCCTTTCCGCCGCCGCCGTCCTCGCCACCGCGGGCGCCTGCTCGCGCGAGGCCTCGCCCGCCGCCGCCCCCGCCGCCGGACAGGAGGCCGCCATGCCCGCCGCCGATCCCGGACACGACGAGTTCTCGTACGCCGAGCCCGACAAGGTGAAGACCACCGAGCTCGCGCTGGACCTGGCCATCGACTTCGAGAAGAAGGAGATCGCCGGCACCGCGACCTACACGCTGGAGTGGGTGGACCCGAAGGCGGACCGCCTGGTCCTCGACACCCGCGACCTGGCGATCGAGCGCGCGGAGGCCGTCGGCAAGGACGGCCAGTACGAGCCGGTGCACTTCGAGCTCGCCCCGGCCGACCCGCTGCTGGGCAGCAAGCTCACCATCGCGCTGCCGGAGCGCAACACCCTGGTGCGCGTCGCCTACCGCACCTCGCCGGACGCGTCCGGCCTGCAGTGGCTTGCGCCCTCGATGACCGAGGGCAAGCAGCAGCCCTTCATGTTCAGCCAGTCGCAGCAGATCCACGCGCGCTCGTGGGTGCCGTTGCAGGACACCACCCAGGTGCGCTTCACCTACAAGGCCCACGTCACCGCGCCGCGCAACGCCATGGTGCTGATGAGCGCCGACAACGACCCGAACGCGGAGCGCGACGGCGACTACAGCTTCGAGATGCCGCAGAAGATCCCCTCGTACCTGCTGGCGATCGCCGCGGGCGACCTGGTGTTCCGGCCGATCTCGGAGCGCAGCGGCGTCTGGACCGAGCCGGCGATGGCCGACAAGGCGCAGGCCGAGTTCGAGGACACCGAGAAGATGATCCAGGCCGCGGAGTCGCTGTACGGCCCGTACCGCTGGGGCCGCTACGACCTGCTGGTGCTGCCGCCCTCGTTCCCGTACGGCGGCATGGAGAACCCGCGCCTGACCTTCGCCACCCCGACCGTGGTCGTCGGCGACAAGTCGCTGGTCTCGCTGGTCGCGCACGAGCTGGCCCACAGCTGGTCGGGCAACCTGGTCACCTTCGCCACCTCGCGCGACGCCTGGCTCAACGAGGGCATCACCACCTACGTGCAGGGCCGCATCACCGAGGCGCTGTACGGCAAGGAGATGGCCGAGATGGAGGAGGCCATCGACCGCGCCGGGCTGAAGGAGGAGTTCACCGAGGACAACAAGCCGCTGCAGCCGCTGGTGGTGAAGCCTGGCGACCTGAAGGACCCGGACGAGAACCTGAGCAGCACCGTCTACACCAAGGGCGCGTGGTTCATGCAGTTCCTGGAGCAGCGCTTCGGCCGCGAGGCGTTCGACCCGTTCCTGCGCGGCTACTTCGACCACTTCGCGTTCCAGAGCATCACCACGGAGCAGTTCCGCGACTACGCCATCGCCAACCTGCTGGAGAAGCACCCCGGCAAGGTGACGCAGGCGGAGTTCGACGCGTGGCTGCACGAGCCGGGCGTGCCGGCGACGGCGCCGCAGGTCAAGTCGCAGCGCTTCGCGCTGGTGGACGCCGCGCGCATCGCCTGGAGCGGCACCGGCAAGCTGCCGGCGACGCGGCTCACCGCCGCCTGGACCACGCAGGAGTGGGTGCGCTTCCTCGAAGGCATGCCGGAGACGCTGGCCGCGGAGCAGATGGCCGCGCTCGACGCCGCCTACCACTTCACCGGCACCCCGAACGGCGAGATCGCGATGCGCTGGTATCCGCTCGCGGTGCGCAGCGGCTACCACGCCGCCGACGGCGAGCTCGCGAAGTTCATCGCCCGCGTCGGCCGCCGCAAGCTGATCATGCCGATCTACAACGAGCTGGTGAAGACGCCGGAAGGCCTGGCGTTCGCCAAGGACGTGTTCGAGCGCGCGAAGCCGGGCTACCACCCGATCACCACCGGGTCCGTCGCCGCGGCGATCCAGCGCGGCGAGCAGGCGCAGGCCGGGAACGCGCAGTGATGCGCGCGAGGCCGCCGCTGCGCGCCGGGATCGCGCTGGCGCTGGCCGCCGTGGTCGCGGCCGGCGGCTGCGACCGCAAGGCGCGGCTCGCCGAGCAGGCGGCCGCGCAGGCCGCCGCCGCGGAGGAGGCGGCGAAGCAGGGCGAGGCCGCGTTCGAGGCGGCCCTCGCCGACGGCAACTGGGCCCTGGCCAAGGCGCAGGGCGACGTGCTGCTCGCGCAGTACCCGCAGACCCAGGCCGCGGCGCGGGTGGAGCCGAAGCTGGCGGAGGTCGCGGCGAAGGCGCAGGCGCAGCGCGAGCAGGCGCGGCTCGCCGCGCTGTGGAGCTACCAGTCGGAGCCGGTGCAGGGCGGCAACCAGCTGTCCGCGTCCATCTACGCGAAGGAAAACGTGGACGTGGACGGCAGCGGCCCGTCGCCGGTGCGGCTGATCTTCCGCGACCACCCCTCGTGGGGGAAGAGCAGCTACCTCGTGCTGCAGAAGGGCGACTTCGACTGTTACGGCGGCTGCCGGGTGAAGGTGGTCGCCGACGGCAAGGCGCACAACCTGCGCGCGTCGCGGCCGAAGACCGACGAGGCGATCGCGATGTTCATCGACGACCGCGCGGCGCTCTGGAAGCTCGCGACCACGAGCAAGGTGCTGGAGGTCGCCATTCCCACCAAGGACGTCGGCAAGCGCACCGCCACCTTCGAGACCGGCGGCCTCGACCCCTCGAAGCTGCCGGGCTGGTGACCGTCAGAGGGCGTAGCCGAACTGCTGCTTGAACTGCTCGGCGAACTCGTCGTAGTCGAAGCGCTGGTTCTGCGTGCCCGGGTGCTCGACCTTGAGCGCGCCCATCAGGTTGCCGATGCGGCCGATGGTCATCCAGTCGTAGCCGCGGCCGATGCCGAAGATCAGGCCGGCGCGGAACGCGTCGCCGCAGCCGGTAGGGTCGGTGACGCGGCGCTCGTGCGCCGGCGGCACCTCGAGGACCTTGCCGTCCGCGTGGATCACCGCGCCCTTGGGACCGCGCGTGGCGATGTAGGCCTTCACCCGCTGCGCGATCTCGCGCTCGCTCCAGCCGGTGCGCTCCTGCAGCAGGTTCGACTCGTAGTCGTTGACGGTGACGTAGTCGGCCTGCTCGATGAACGCGCGCAGCTCGGCGCCGTTGAACAGCGGCATCGCCTGGCCGGGATCGAAGATGAACGGGATGCCGCCCTCGGCGAACTCGCGCGCGTTCTGGATCATGCCCTCGCGGCCGTCCGGGCTGACGATGCCGAGCGTGACGCCGGGCACGTCGCGGACGTGGTTCTCGTACGAGCGCATCATCGCGCCGGGGTGGAAGGCGGTGATCTGGTTGTTGTCCAGGTCGGTGGTGATGAACGCCTGCGGCGTGAACAGCTCCGGGATCTCCTTCACCCGCGACAGGTCGATGCCCAGCTCGGTGAAGTGCTCGCGGTAGGGGCCGAAGTCCTGGCCCACGGTGGCCATCGGGATCGGCTCGCCGCCCAGCAGCTTGAGGTTGTAGGCGATGTTGCCGGCGCAGCCGCCGAACTCGCGCCGCATCCTGGGCACCAGGAACGACACGTTGAGGATGTGCACCTTGTCCGGGAGGATGTGGTTCTTGAACTGGTCCTGGAACACCATGATGGTGTCGTAGGCCAGGGAACCGCAGATCAGCACAGCCATGGGCGAGCCTCGTGGGCGCCGGCGCGCCGGCGGGACGGTGGGTCGGGTCGTGGGGGCGGGCGGGCGACCGGATCGGGCTCCCCGGGTCGGCCGTTCCGGCGGCCGCACAGGTTACCGCCTGGCGCCCGCGGAGGCCAGTTTTTGCTAGGCTAGGCCATCCCCTGCGATGCACGCGGAGCCGGCCAGGGAGCCGCTTCTCCGCCCTGACGGACGCCCCTTCCCGATGTTCAAGAAGTTCCGCGGCATGTTCTCCAACGACCTGTCGATCGACCTCGGCACGGCCAACACCCTCATCTACGTCCGCGGCCAGGGCATCGTGCTCAACGAGCCGTCGGTGGTCGCGGTCCGCCAGGACCGCCTGGTCGGCAACTCCCGCTCGGTCGCCGCGGTGGGCACCGAGGCCAAGCAGATGCTCGGCCGCACCCCGGGCCACATCACCACGATCCGGCCGATGAAGGACGGCGTCATCGCCGACTTCACCTACACCGAGGAGATGCTCAAGTACTTCATCCGCAAGGTGCACAAGTCGCGCATGCTGCGGCCGAGCCCGCGCGTGCTGGTGTGCGTGCCTGCGGGCAGCACCCAGGTGGAGCGCCGCGCGATCAAGGAGTCGGCGGAGGAGGCGGGCGCGCGCGAGGTGTTCCTGATCGAGGAGCCGATGGCCGCGGCGATCGGCGCCGGCATGCCGGTGACCGAGGCGCGCGGCTCGATGGTGGTGGACATCGGCGGCGGCACCACCGAGGTCGCGGTGATCGCGCTCAACGGCATCGTGTACTCGCAGTCGGTGCGCATCGGCGGCGACCGCTTCGACGAGGCGATCATCGCCTACGTCCGCCGCACCCACGGCATGCTGATCGGCGACGCCACCGCCGAGCGCATCAAGCTCGAGATCGGCTGCGCGTACCCGCAGAAGGACGTGCGCCAGATCGAGGTTTCCGGCCGCCACCTCGCCGAGGGCGTGCCGAAGATGATCACCATCGATTCCAACGACGTGCTCGAGGCGCTGCGCGAGCCGCTGTCGGGCATCGTCGCCGCGGTCAAGCAGGCGCTGGAGCAGACGCCGCCGGAGCTGTGCGCCGACGTCGCAGAGCGCGGCATCGTGCTGACCGGCGGCGGCGCGCTGCTGCGCGACCTCGACCGCCTGCTCAGCGACGAGACCGGCCTGCACGTGCAGGTGGCGGACGATCCGCTCACCTGCGTCGCGCGCGGCGGCGGCCGGGCGCTGGAGCTGGTGGACATGCACGGCAACGAGTTCTTCGCACCGGAATGAGGCGGTAGCGACCGCGCCCGATGCCCGCATACGCCAGCCCGCACGCTCCACGCCCCGGCGACGTCGCCGGCACGCTGAAGCTGCTGGCCTGGCTGGCGCTGGCGATCGCCCTGATCGTGCTCGACCACCGCGGCGGCTGGCTGGCGCAGGTGCGCGAGCGCGCGGTGGCCGCCGTGCAGCCGCTGTGGTGGCTGGCCGGCCTGCCGGCGCGCATCGGCGACAGCCTGGCCGACAGCGCCGCCACGCGCGCGCGGCTCGCCGGGGAGAACCGCACGCTGCGCAACGCGCTGCTGGTCAGCGGCGCGCGCGTCGCGCGCCTGCAGGCCGCGGCGGCGGAGAACGCGCACCTGCGCGAGCTGCTGGGCGCCGCGCGCCGCGGCGACGGCCTCGACGTGCAGCTCGCGCCGGTGCTCGACATCGACCTGGACCCGACCCGCCAGCGCCTGGTGCTGGACGCCGGCGCGCGCGACGGCGTCGTCGTCGGCCAGAGCGTGATCGACGCCGGCGGCCTGGTGGGGCAGATCATCTCGGTGCAGCCGGGCACGTCCACGGTGCTGCTGCTCACCGATCCGGACCATGCGGTGCCGGTGATGGTCGCGCGCAGCGGCGTACGCCTGCTCAGCTACGGCACCGGGCGCAGCGACCGCCTGCGCCTCGCCAACATCCCGTTGTCGGCCGACGTCCGCGTGGGCGACGTGGTCCTCACCTCCGGCCTGGGCGGGCGTTTCCCCGCGGGCTTCCCGGTGGGGACGATCGTCGCGCTGCATCCCGACGACAGCCACGCCTTCCTCGTCGGCGACGTGCGCCCGGCCGCGCGCCTGGACCGTGGCCGCGACGTGCTGCTGCTGCGCGAGCATCCGCGCGCGCGCGCCGCACGGCCGGCGGAGGCGCCGCGATGAGCCGGCACGCGCCCGGCTGGCTGCTGCCGGTGAGCGCGCTGGTCGCGCTCGTGCTCGGCCTGCTGCCGTTGCCCGCGTGGCTGCAGCCGTACCGCCCGTACTGGCTGGCGCTGGTGGCCGTGTACTGGCTGATCGAGGCGCCGGACCGCGTGGGCCTGGGCTTCGCGTTCCTGGCCGGCCTGCTCGCGGACCTGTGCTTCGGCACCGTGCTCGGCGAGCAGGCGCTGCGGCTGACGGTGATGGCGTTCATCGTGCAGCGCTTCCGCGCGCAGCTGCGCTTCTTCCCGCTGTCGCAGCAGGCGCTGGCGATCGCCGGCCTGCTGCTCAACGACCGCGTGGTCGTGGCGGCCGTGCGCCTGGCGCTGGGCGAGCCGCAGCCGCCGCTGGCCGCGTGGTGGTCGCCGCTCGTCGGCATGGTGCTGTGGGGGCCGGTGTTCCTGCTGCTGGACCGCCTCCGGCTCGGCCACCGGGGCTAGGCCGTGGGCCCGCGTCGCCGCCAGCTCAAGTCGCCGGCCGCGGAAGCGGCGCAGTTCCGCAGGCGCGCGGCCATCGGCTTCGCGGTGGTGGTGCTCGCGTTCGTCGCGCTGGCCACCTGGTACTTCAAGCTGCAGGTGGTGGACCACGCGCGCTACGCGACGCAGTCCGAGGCCAACCGCGTCAAGCTGCGCCCGGTGCTGCCGGGGCGCGGCCTGATCCTGGACCGCAAGGGCCGCGTGCTCGCCGACAACGTGCCGGCGTACCGCCTCGACGTCACCGTGCAGGAAGCCGGCGAGCCGGAACGCTGGCTGCCCGCGCTGCGCCGCATCGTCTCGATCTCGGACGACGACGTGCGCAACCTCGAGGCGCAGCTGCGCGCCGGCCACCGCTTCAAGCCGGTCACGCTCAAGCCGCGCGTGGACCCGGAGGAAGCCGCGCGCTTCGCCGTGGACCGCTGGCGCTTCCCGGGCGTGGAGCTCGTGCCCTACCTCAACCGGCGCTATCCCTACGGTCCGCTGTTCGCGCACGTGATCGGCTACGTCGCCCGCGTGGACGAGGAGGACCAGAAGCGCCTGGGCGAGGCCAACGCGGCGCTCACCCACGTCGGCAAGACCGGGCTGGAGCGCTACTACGACGACATCCTCCGCGGCAAGGTCGGCTACGAACAGGTGGAGACCAACGTCGAGGGCCGGGCGCTCGGCACCGTCGGCCGCGTGCCGGCGACGCCGGGCGCGGACCTGCGCCTGTCCATCGACCTCGACCTGCAGCGCGCGGCGGTGGCCGCGTTCGGCGAGTTCGACGGCTCGGCCGTGGCGGTGGACCCGCGCACCGGCGAGGTCCTGGCGATGGTGAGCCTGCCGGCCTACGACCCGAACCTGTTCGTCAACGGCATCTCGCACGCGGACTACGAGGCGCTGACCTCGAACCCGTCGCGGCCGCTGTTCAACCGCAACGTGCTCGGCGGCGGGCCGCCGGGCTCGACGGTGAAGCCGTTCCTGGCGCTCGCCGGCCTCGATTCCGGGCTGCGCAGGCCGGAGGACCGCGTGCTCTCCACCGGCGAGTTCCACATCCCGGGCCAGCGCCGCGGCTATCGCGACTCGCACGCCGGCGGCCACGGCTGGACCGACCTGCGCAAGTCCATCGCCGCCTCGGTCAACACCTACTACTACAAGCTCGCCCTGGACATGGGCATCAAGCGCTTCGACCAATGGATGCGGCGCTACGGCTTCGGCCAGCCCACCGGCATCGACCTGGTCGGCGAGAGCTCCGGCATCGTGCCGTCGCCCGAATGGAAGGCGCAGCACAGCCGCGAGCCCTGGTACGTGGGCGAAACCGTGATCGCGGGCATCGGCCAGGGTTATTGGAAGGCCACGACGCTGCAGCTCGCGCGCGCCACCGCCGCGCTCGCCGGCGACGGGCTGCTGCGCCGCCTGCACCTGGTGCGCGAGCGCCGCGACGGCTACCGCGCGCCGTGGCAGCCGCTGCTTCAGCCCGCGCCGACGCGCATCAGCGAGCACCCGGAGCACCTGCAGGCGGTGCGCGAGGGCATGGAGATGACGATGCAGCCGGGCGGCACCGCGTATTCGGTGGGCCGCGGCTCGCCGTATCCGATCGCGGCCAAGACCGGCACCGCGCAGAAGGTCAGCCGCCGCGGCAACGTGAGCGTGGATCCGCACGCGCTGCCGCTGCACCTGCGCCACCAGGCCTGGTTCATCGCCTACGCGCCGGCCGACGATCCGGTGATCGCGGTCGCCGTCGCGGTCGAGCACGGCGGCTTCGGCGCCAGCACCGCGGGCCCGATCGCGCGCAAGATCATGGACGCCTGGATCCTCGGCAAGCAGCCGGAGCCGGAGACGGTCGAGGCCGCCGCCGCGCAGGCCGCCGCGGCCGCCGCCGACGGCGCGGTGGACGACGTGGAGGACGCGGTGGATCCGGTGGCGGAAACGGTGGAGGACACGCCCTGAACGCGATCCTGTCCTGGCTGTTCGACGTCGCCGCGCGCCTCTCGCGCACGCTCGATCCGTGGCTGTGCGGCGCGCTGGCGGCGCTGATGGCGATCGCGCTCGCGGTGCTGTACAGCGCGGGCGGCGAGTCCCCGCAGCTGGTCATCGCCCAAGGCGCGCGTTTCGCCGTGGGCCTGGGCGCGCTGTGGGCGCTGTCGCGGGTGCCGCCGCACCGCCTGCGCAACGCCACGCCGGTGGCCTATGCCGCGACGCTGCTGCCGCTGCTGCTGGTGCTGGCGATCGGCACCGGCAAGCACGGCCGCCACTGGATCGACCTCAAGGTGTTCTATTTCCAGCCGGCGGAGCTGCTGAAGCTGACGCTGCCGATGATGGCCGCCTGGTACCTCAACCGCGAGCCGCTGCCGCCGCGCTTCGGCGTGGTGCTGGTGGCCGCCGCGATCATCGGCCTGCCCACCGGCCTGATCCTGCTGCAGCCCGACTTCGGCACCGCGATGCTGGTCGGCATCAGCGGCGCGTTCGTGCTGTTCCTGTCGGGGCTGTCGTGGTGGTGGTTCGCGGCCGCGGCGGGGGCGATGGCGGCGGCGGCGCCGGCGGCGTGGTTCTGGCTGCTGCGCCCCTACCAGAAGGATCGCATCCTCACCTTCCTCAATCCGGAATCGGACCCGCTCGGCAGCGGCTGGAACATCATCCAGTCCAAGATCGCGATCGGCGCCGGCGGGCTCACCGGCAAGGGCTGGGGGCAGGGCACGCAGTCGCACCTGAACTACCTGCCCGAGCACACCACGGACTTCATCTTCGCCGTGCTGAGCGAGGACTTCGGCTGGGTGGGCGTGGCGACGGTGCTGGCGTTGTACCTGTTCGTGGTCGGACGCTGCCTGTGGATCGCCGCGGAGGCGCGCGACGGCTATTCGCGGCTGCTCGCGGGCAGCCTCGGGCTGGCGCTCTTCGTGTACGTCGTGGTCAACGGCGGGATGATCTCGGGGCTGCTGCCGGTGGTGGGCGTGCCGATGCCGCTGCTGAGCTACGGCGGCACGTCCGCCGTGTCGCTGCTCGCGGGCCTCGGCGTCGTCATGGCCGTCCGCGCCCACAAGCCCATGCACGGCCACTAGCGTGTTCATCCGCGGCTAAAAGGGCTGCATGGGGGCATGGTAGGCTCGGCGGCATGGGACGGTTCCTGACGATTCTGGTGGCGGCGGGCGCGCTCGCAGCGTGCGCGACGCCGGTGCCGACGCCGGCGTCGGAGGGCGCGAGGGTCGACGCGCCGGCCGCGGAGACGCTCGATCCGCAGCCGCGCGTGGCGCCCGTGCCGCAGCCGCCGGAGCGCCCGGCGGCGCCCGCGCCGGTGGTGGACCCGGATATCCCGCAGCCGCAGCGCGAGGCCGCGTTCGTCGCCTACGCGGCCGCGACCTGGGGCGTGTCGCCGGACGCGGTGCGCGCGGCGCTCGCGCAGGCGAAGTACCAGCAGTCCATCGTGGACGCGATGAACCGTCCGGCGGAGAAGGTGAAGTCCTGGGCCGAGTACCGCCCGATCTTCCTGACCGACCGGCGCATCGCCGGCGGCGTCGCCTTCCTGGCGCAGCACCGCGACGAGCTCGCGCGCGTGTCCGACGCCACCGGCGTGCCGCCCGAGTACATCGTCGCCATCATCGGCGTCGAGACCAGCTACGGCGCGATCACCGGCAAGTACCGCGTGCTGGATGCGCTGTACACGCTTGCGTTCTCCTATCCGAAGCGCGCGCCGTTCTTCGCCGCCGAGCTCGCGCACCTGTTCGCGCTCGGCCAGGAGGAAGGCGTGGACGTCTCGACCCTGCGCGGCAGCTACGCCGGCGCCATGGGCTGGGGCCAGTTCATGCCCTCGAGCTGGCGCCACTGGGGCCGCGACGGCGACGGCGACGGCCGCCGCGACCTGCTCGGCAAGCCGGAGGACGTGTTCGCCTCGATCGCCAACTACTTCGTCGCGCACGGCTGGGAGCGCGGCGGGCCGGTGGTCGCGCGCGCCGACCTCGCGCCGGGCGTCGAGGAATTCCGCCCGGAGCGCTCGCCCGAGCCGGTGTACGCGGTCGAGGACCTCATCGCCCGCGGCTACGCGCCGCGCGCCGGCGAGCGCGTGCCGGGCCCCGGCCACGGCGCCACCGTGTTCGCCTTCGACGGCGCGGAAGGCCGCGAGCACTGGCTCGGCTTCCGCAACTTCTACGTGATCACGCGCTACAACCACTCGCCGATGTACGCGATGGCCGTGCACCAGCTCGCGCAGGCGATCCGCGCGGGGAGCGACGCGGCGCCATGAGCGCGGCGGGGCGCCGCGACTGCCTGCGCGCCGCGGCCGCGGGCGCGGCGCTGCTGCTCGCCGCCTGCGCGGGCCAGCCGCGCAAGGGCGAGCCGCAGCAGGTGGCGGTGCGCGTGCAGAACCACGGCGAATTCGACACGCGCACGCCGGTGCCGCAGCGGCGGCGCTCGCCCTACGCGCCGGCGCAGGAGGATCCGTCCAAGCGCGGCAACTACACGCCGGGCGGCCTGTACGCGCCGGGGGTGCCGGACAGCGCGCCGGAAGGCGGCATCCCGGACATCGACCTGATCCCGGAACCGGAAGTCGTGGACGAGCCGCGATCGCGCTACGGCAACCGCTCGCCGTACACGGTGCTGGGCAAGAGCTACCGGGTGCTTGACAGCGCCGCCGGCTACGACGAGGTCGGCATCGCCTCGTACTACGGCAACAAGTTCCATGGGCGCCGCACCTCCAACCTGGAGGTGTACGACATGTACGCCTTCACCGCCGCGCACAAGACGCTGCCGCTGCCGAGCTACGCGCGCGTCACCAACCTCGACAACGGGCGCTCGGTGGTGGTGCGGGTGAACGACCGCGGCCCGTTCCACGACGGCCGCATCATCGACCTGAGCTACGCGGCGGCGGTGAAGCTGGGCGTGGACCGCGCGGGCACCGCGCGGGTCCGCGTGCACGGGCTGGTGCCGGGCGAGGACGCGCACGTGGACTACGACGCGGTGGCCGCCGCGCCCGCGCCGGCCCCCGCCGCGCCGCCCGCGCCCAGCGCGATCGACCGGCTGGTGGCGGCGCTGCTGATCGCCGCCGCCGAAGCGGGCGAGCGCCCGGCCGCGGCCGTCCTGCCGGTGGCGCCGGCGCCGGTGCCGGCCGCGCCGCCGACCGGGGTCACGTTCCAGGTCGGCACCTTCGCCGATCCCGCCAACGCGCAACGCGCGCTCGCCATCCTGAATGGCGCCGGCATCGCCGGCGCGCGCATCGAGGAAGGCAGCTCCGCAGGCCGCCCGGTCTGGCGCGTGCGCGCCGGCCCGGTGGCGCCGGAGGCCGCGGAGGAACTCGCCGCGCGCCTGCGCGGTCTCGGATTCGGCCAGCCCGCGCGCGTGCGCGAGTAAACTGCGTCCATCGTTCGCCGGAGTCCCGAGTCTTGAAGAAAGCCGCCGTCCTCGCCGCGCTCGTCGCGTCCGCCGCCCTCGCCACGGCCAGCCTCGGCGCCGCCTTCGCCCAGCAGCCCGCCCCGGCCCCCGCGCAGCCCGCCGCGGCCAGCGACGCACTGCCGATCCCGCCCGCGCCCGCGCCGGCGCAGGCCGCGGCCTGGATCCTGATGGACTACGCGAGCGGCCAGGTGCTGGCGGGCGAGAACATCGACAAGCGCCATGAGCCGGCCAGCATCACCAAGGTGATGACCTCCTACGTCATCGCCGCCGAGATGGCCGCGGGCAAGATCCGCCCCGACGACCAGGTGATGATGAGCGAGCACGCCTGGCGCACCGGCGGCGCCGGCACCGACGGCAGCTACAGCGGCTTCCCGGTGAACCAGACCGCGCCGCTGGTGGAGATGGAGAAGGGCATGGTGGTCCAGTCGGGCAACGACGCCGCCATCGCCCTGGCCGAGCACGTGGCCGGCAGCGAGCAGGCCTTCGCCGCGCTGATGAACGCCTATGCCAAGCGCATCGGCATGAAGAACTCCAACTTCGTCAATCCGCACGGCCTGCCGGACGACAACCACTACTCGACCGCGCGCGACCTGGCGCTGCTCGGCCGCGCGCTGATCCGCGACTTCCCGGCCGCGTACGCCTACAACAAGATCAAGGAATTCACGGTCGGCCCGATCACCCAGCGCAACCGCAACATCCTGCTGTGGCGCGATCCGTCGGTGGACGGCATCAAGACCGGCCACACCTCGCGCGCCGGCTACTGCCTGATGGCCTCCGCCAAGCGCGGCGACCAGCGCCTGATCGCGGTGGTGCTGGGCGACACCAGCGAGAACCAGCGCGCGGTGGACGCGCAGGCGCTGCTCAACTGGGGCTTCCGCTTCTACGAGACCCACGCCCTGTACGCCGCGGGCAAGGAAGTGGCGAAGCAGAAGGTGTGGAAGGGCGAGGCCGACGAAGTGCGCCTGGGCGTGGAGCAACCGCTGCTGGTGAGCCTGCCGCGCGGCAGGTACTCGCAGCTCAAGCCGTCCATGGACGTGCCGAAGCAGCTGGTCGCGCCGATCGCCAAGGGGCAGCGCATCGGCACGGTGAAGGTCACGCTCGACGGCAAGGTGGTCGCGCAGCGGCCGCTGGTCGCGCTCGAGGCGGTGCCGGAGGGCGGCTTCTTCAAGCGCCTGTGGGACGAGTTCTGGATGTGGTGGGAGTCGGTGTGATGGAGATCCGTTCCGACAACCCCGAGCACGGCTTCCAGTTCCCGGGCGAGTTCGAGATCACCGCCATGGGCCCGGCGGGCAGCGGCCTGGAGGAGCAGGTGCCGTCGCTGCTCGAGGCGGCGGGGCTCCCGGTGCTGCGCGGGACCGTGTCGGTGCGCGAGTCCAGCGGCGGCAGGTTCGTGTCGGTGCGGCTGACCTTCCGCGCGGAGTCGCGCGAACAGTACGAAGTGGCGCACGCGGTGCTGCGCGAGCACCCCGAGGTGAAGTGGACGCTCTAGTTCGCGACCTGGGCCGCCAGCCCTACGAACCGGTGTGGCGCGCGATGCAGGCCTTCACGGATGCGCGCGACGCGTCCACGCCGGACGAGCTCTGGCTGGTCGAGCACGATCCGGTGTTCACGCTCGGCCAGGCCGGTCGGCCCGAGCACGTGCTCGCCCCCGGCGACATCCCGGTGCTGCAGGTGGACCGCGGCGGCCAGGTGACCTACCACGGGCCCGGCCAGATCGTGGCCTACCCGCTGCTGGACCTGCGCCGGCTGAAGCTCGGCGTCCGCGACTACGTCTGCCGCATCGAGCAGGCGGTGATCGACACCCTCGCCGAATGGAACATCCGCGGCGAGCGCCGCGAGGGCGCCCCCGGCGTGTACGTGAACGGGGCCAAGGTGGCCGCGCTCGGCATCCGGGTGCGGCGCGGCTGCACCTTCCACGGCCTGGCCTTCAACATCGCCATGGACCTGGAGCCCTTCGGCCGCATCAACCCCTGCGGCTACGCCGGCCTGCAGGTGGTCTCGATGCTGGACCTGGGCGGCCCGGCCGGCCCGGAGGCGGTGAAGCCGGTGCTGCTGGCGGCCCTGGCGGAGCAGCTCGGCCTGCGGCTGCGCGCCGCGGATGCGACAATGGCGGCATGAGCGACGCCGCCAGCCCCCGTGCCATCCCCATCGTGACCCTCGCGCCGGGCGAACGCCAGGTGGCGGCCGACAAGATCGCCCGCTCGCCGGTGCAGTTCGCCGACGCGCCCGTGCTGCGCAAGCCCTCGTGGATCCGCGTGCGCATCCCGTCGGGCAACTCGGTGGCCAGGCTCAAGGCCCGGCTGCGCGAGAACCGCCTCGTCACCGTGTGCGAGGAGGCGAGCTGCCCGAACATCCACGAGTGCTTCGGCCACGGCACCGCGACCTTCATGATCCTCGGCGAGGTGTGCACGCGCCGCTGCAGCTTCTGCGACGTCGCCCACGGCCGGCCGAAGCCGCCCGACCCCGCCGAGCCGCTGCGCCTGGCGCAGACGGTGAAGGACATGGGCCTGAAGTACGTCGTGGTCACCAGCGTGGACCGCGACGACCTGCGCGACGGCGGCGCCGCGCACTTCGTGGACTGCATCACCGCGATCCGCGAGGCCAGCCCGGGCACGAAGGTGGAGATCCTGACGCCCGACTTCCGCGGCAAGGGCCGCATGGAGCGCGCGCTCGACATCCTCGCGGCCAACCCGCCGGACGTGTTCAACCACAACGTCGAGACCGTGCCGGACCTGTACCGCAACGTCCGCCCGGGCGCCGACTACCAGTGGTCCCTGACCCTGCTGCGCGAGTTCAAGGCGCGGCACCCGCAGGTCCCGACCAAGTCCGGGATCATGCTGGGCCTGGGCGAGACCCTGGAACAGGTCCACGCCACCCTGCGCGACCTGCGCGACCACGGCGTGGACATGGTCACCATCGGCCAGTACCTCCAGCCCAGCCCGCACCACCACCCGGTGCTGCGCTACTGGACCCCCGAGGAGTACGCGGCCCTGGAGGCGTACGGCCTCCGTTTGGGTTTCGCTCACGTCGCGGCGGGCCCGCTCGTGCGATCCTCCTACCACGCCGACCGCCAGGCGGCCGAGGCAGCGCAACTTCCGGCACTGGCGGGCGGTCCAACCTGACCGGACCCTGCCGGACATCCCCGGCACCCCACTGCGGCGGCCCCCCGCCCGCGGAGCCCGAATGAAACTGCGACACGTCCTGCTGGCCTTCGTCCTCGCCACCCCGGTGGCGCTGCTGGCGCGGCCCTCCGCCGACAACGCCATCGCCGCCGGTCCGACCGCGGACCAGGCCACCACTGCGCGCCTGGTGTACGGGCTGCTGTCCGACAGCCGCTACGCGTACCGGCCGCGCGCGCTGGACGACGCGCTGTCGCAGGAGGTGTTCCGCCGCTACCTCGAGGCGCTCGACGGCAGCCGGATGTTCTTCACCGCCGCCGACATCCAGCGCTTCTCGCCGCTGAAGACCGCGCTCGACGACGCGATCAGGAGCGGCAAGCTCGACCCCGCCTACGCGATCTTCGCGCTGTACAAGCAGCGCGTGGAGGAGCGCTCGGCGTACGCGCGCGCGCTGCTGAAGCAGGACATCTTCACGTTCGACGGCAACGACCGCTGGCAATACGACCGCAAGGACGCGCCCTGGGCGACCGCGGCCGAGCTCGACCAGCTGTGGAAGCAGTCGGTGCGCAACGACTGGCTGCGGCTCAAGCTCGCCGGCAAGAAGCCCGACGAGATCCGCGCCACGCTCGACAAGCGCTACGCCACGCTCGCGCGCACCGTGGGCGAGCTCGATTCCACCGACGCGTTCAGCAGCTTCCTCAACGCCTATACCTCGTCCATCGATCCGCACACCAACTACCTCGACCCGCGGACCGCGGAGCGCTTCACCCAGCAGATGTCGCTGTCGCTGGAAGGCATCGGCGCGCAGCTGCAGAAGCAGGACGAGGTCACGGTGATCCGCGAGGTGCTGCCCGGCGGCCCGGCGATCAAGAGCGGCCAGCTCGAGGCCGGCGACCGCATCGTCGCCGTCGGCCAGGCCACCGGCCCGATGGAGGACGTCACCGGTTGGCGCCTGGACGACGTGGTCGCCAGGATCAAGGGCCCGAAGGGCACCGTGGTGCGCCTGGACGTGATCCCGCCGGAGGCGACGCTGGACAGCAAGCCGCGCCGCGTCACCCTGGTGCGCGACCGGATCAAGCTCACCGAGGAAGCCGCCAAGGCCAAGGTGATCGACGTGCCCGCGCGCGGCGACATGCCGGCGCGCCGCATCGGCGTGATCGAGCTGCCCGGCTTCTACCAGGACTTCAACGGCCGCCGCAGCAACGGCGGCAAGGGCGAGTACGTCTCCGCCACCCGCGACGTCGCGCGCCTGCTCGCGCAGTTCCGCCAGCAGGGCGTTGACGGCGTGGTCATGGACCTGCGCAACAACGGCGGCGGCTCCCTCACCGAGGCGATCGAGCTCACCGGCCTGTTCATCGACAAGGGCCCGGTGGTGCAGGTGCGCGAGTCCGGCGGCCGCGTCAGCGTCGAGGAGGACCGCGACCCCGGCGTGGCCTGGGACGGCCCGCTCGCGGTGCTGGTGAACCGCGGCTCGGCCTCGGCGTCGGAGATCTTCGCCGGCGCGATCCAGGACTACGGCCGCGGCCTGGTGGTCGGCGAGCCCACCTTCGGCAAGGGCACCGTGCAGAACATGGTGGACCTCGACCGCTGGCCGGCCAACGAGAAGCCGCGCTTCGGACAGGTCAAGCTGACCATCGCCCAGTTCTTCCTGCCGGGCGGCAGCAGCACGCAGAACAAGGGCGTGGTGCCCGACATCGCGTTCCCGGTGACGGTGGACGCGAGCGAGTTCGGCGAGAGCACCAACGACAACGCGCTGCCGTGGACCCGCATCGCGGCGGTGCCGCACGTGCGCTACGGCAACTTCACCCCGCTGCTGGCCCGCCTCGACGCGCTGCACGACGCGCGCATCGCCAGGAACGTGGAGTTCCAGTGGTGGGCGGAGGACGTGGCGCGCTTCCGCGAGCAGCGCGCGAAGGGCTACGTTTCGCTCAACGAGGCCGAGCGCCGCGCCGAGCGCGACGCGGACCAGGCCCGCCGCAAGGAGCGCCAGGCCCTGCGCAAGCAGCTCGGCCTGAAGCCCGACCCGCTGGCGCTGGACGCCGAGGACGACGGCCTGCAGGCCGGCGAGCGCGACGTCGTGGCCGACGCCGCGCGCGAGAAGGCGGCCCAGGATCGTCCGGATCCGCTGCTGCGCGAGGCCGCGACCATCCTCGCCGACGCCACCGCGCTGCTGGCGCAGGACAAGCAGCTCGCCGCCGCGGTGCTGCCGGCCACGGGCCGGGCCATGCACTGGGCGGAGTGACCGCGGCGGCGCCGCTGGCGCCGCGCCCGGACGGGCGTACAATCGCGAGGATTCCGACAGCGGGCGCCCCAAGGCGCCCGCTGGCGTTTCCCCCTCCGGCTTCCTTCCCCAAGGGACGCGCATGAAAGCCGCCGTCGCGCTCGCGCTCGCCGCGCTCTACCTCGTGTGGGGCTCGACCTACCTCGGCATCCGCTTCGCCCTCGAGGGTGGCTGGCCGCCGCTGCTGATGGCCGGCTTCCGCCACGTCGTCGCCGGCGGGCTGATGTACGCGGTGCTGCGCGCGCGCGGCGTGCCGGCGCCGACCCGCGCGCAGTGGCCGACGATCCTGGCGATGGGCGTGATGCTGCTGGCGCTGGGCAACGGCATGGTGTGCATCGCCGAGCAGACGGTGTCCTCGGGCCTGGCCGCGGTGGCGGTGGCCTCGGCGCCGCTGTGGATGGCGCTGTTCGCGGCGCTGCGCGGCGACCGTCCGACGCGGCTGGAGATGGTGGGGCTCGCGGTCGGCTTCGTCGGCGTGGTCTGGCTCAACGCCGGCAGCAGCCTGGCGGCGTCCAGGGTCGGGCTGGTGGCGCTGGTGGTGGCGACGATCGCCTGGTCGTTCGGCTCCATCTGGAGCCGTGGCCGCGACCTGCCGTCGCCGTTCATGACCGCCGCGGCGCAGATGCTCGCCGGCGGCGTGGTGATGCTGGTGGGCGGCTGGCTGATCGGCGAGCGCTTCGACGGCATGCCGAGCCTGAAGGGCTGGCTGTCGGTGGCCTACCTCGCCAGCTTCGGCTCGATCCTCGCGTTCAGCGCCTACATCTGGCTGCTGCACCACGTGCGGCCCGCGCTCGCGGGCAGCTACGCCTACGTGAACCCGGCGATCGCGGTGCTGCTGGGCGCCTGGCTGGCGCACGAGCGCTTCACCACCGGCGAGCTGGGCGCGATGGTCGTGATCCTGCTCGGCGTGGTCGCGATCACGCTGGCCAGGTCGGCGAAGGCGCCGAAACCCGCGCCGGCGGCCGGGACGGACGCGTGAGCGCGGTGGCCGGCGCCGCGCGCCTCGACCGCCGCGGCGTGTGGGTCGCGATCGGTTCCTACGTGCTGTGGGGCGTGATGCCGCTGTACTGGCACCTGCTCAAGGCGGTGCCGTCGCTGCAGATCATCGTCCACCGCATCGTCTGGAGCACGCTGCTGGTCTGCGGCTGGCTGGGCTGGCGCTATGGCCGCGGCTGGCTGCGCGAGACGCTGGCGCTGCCGCGCGCGGCGTGGATGCTGGCGCTGAGCGGCGCGCTGATCGCGTTCAACTGGAGCCTGTACATCTGGGCGGTCAACGCCGGGCACGTGGTCGAGACCAGCCTGGGCTACTTCATCAACCCGCTGCTCAACGTCGTGCTCGGCGTGGTCGTGCTGCACGAGCGCCTGAACCGCGTGCAGTGGGCCTCGGTCGCCATCGCCACCGCCGGCGTGCTGTGGCTCACCTTCAACTACGGCAGCTTCCCGTGGATCGCGCTGGCGCTGGCGGCCTCGTTCGGCGCCTACGGGCTGGTGCGCAAGCTGGTGGGCGTGCCGCCGGTGCGCGGGCTGGGCGTGGAGAGCCTGTACCTGTTCCTGCCGGCGCTGGCCGTGCTGCTGTGGGGCGAGGCGCACGGGCAGGGGGGCTTCGTGGCGCACGGCGCCACCGCGGGCTGGGGCCGGATCGCGGGCGCGCTGCTGGTGTTCGGCGGCGTGTGCACCGCGCTGCCGCTGATCGGCTTCGCCGACGCGGTGCGGCGCATCCCGTTCTCGCTGGTGGGCGTGCTGCAGTACATCGCGCCGACGCTGCAGCTGCTGTGCGGGGTGCTGGTGCTGCACGAGCCCTTCGACCGCGACCGCGCGATCGGCTTCGCCTTCATCTGGATCGCGCTGGCGCTCTACGCCGCCGACGGCCTGCTGCGCGCGCGGCGGGCGACGGCCGGAGCCGCCGCCCGCTGAACCTCATGCGGCGCGGAGCGCGTCGGTGACGGGCAGGCGCGCGGCGCGCACGGCGGGGAACAGGCCGCCGATGAAGCCGATCGCCAGCGCCCACTTCAGCCCGGTCCACAGCACCGGCGCCGAGACCTGGAACTGGAACGTGAGCTGGCCGACGCCGCCGGCGATGGTGGACGCGGTGTAGCCGTTGAAGATGATCCAGGCGAGCAGCCCGCCCAGCACGCCGCCGAGCAGCGCCAACAGCATCGTCTCCAGCATCACCGCCACCACCACCGGCAGGCCGCGGAAGCCGATCGCGCGCAGGGTGGCGATCTCGCGCACGCGCGAGGACACCGTGGCGAACATGGTGTTGAGCGCGCCGAACACCGCGCCGATGCCCATGATCGCGCCGACCACCATGCCGATGATGCGGATGATGGTGGTCATCTGCTCCGACTGCTTGCTGAAGTAGGAAGCGGTGGTGTCGGCGTCCACGTCCAGGCGCGGGTCGCCGGCGAGCGCGGCCTTGAATTCCCTGAACGCCGCGGCCGAGGTGAGCCTGGCGATCACCGAGCTGCGGGTGCTGCCGCGGGCGTAGGTGGAGGCGACCACTTCGGCGTCGCCCCACAGCTCGGATTCGTAGGAATCGCCGGAGCGGAACACGCCGGCCACCGTCCACAGCTGGTTGCCCAGGCGCACCTGCTTGCCCGGGGCGAGGCCGTCGAACTGGCGCTGCGCGCCCACGCCCGCGATCAGCTCGCGGCGGCCGGGCTCGAAGCGGCGGCCTTCCACGATCTCCACGTTCGGGTGCACCCCCCAGGCCTGCAGGCCGACGCCGCGCAGCTGCACGCTGCCGTCCTCGCCGGGCGCGCCGTCCTTGAGCGGCAGGTTCGCGGCCACGATGATCTCGGGCGAGGCCAGCGGCCGGCCTTCGGCGTCGCGGGCGATGCCCGGCGCCTGCTGGATCACGGTGATGCTGGCGTGGTCGAGCGTGGACATCACCTCGGCCGCGGACGCGCCGCGCATGACGATCGCGGTGTCGTCGCTGCCGGAACGGCGCAGCGTCTCGCGATAGCCCTCGGCCATCGCCAGCATCGCCACCAGCACGGCGACCACGCCGGCGATGCCGATCACCACCACCGACGAGGCGCCGATGCGCTGCCGCAGCGTGCTGAGCCCGACCTGGGTCACCGAGCCCGCCTGGCGGCCGGGGCGCGTCAGCGCGACCCAGGCGCCGAACAGCACCGCGAACGCGAGCAGGCCGAACCACGGCAGCGCCAGCCAGAACACGATGCCGGCGACGACGACCAGCGCCATCAGCAGCCCGCGCAGGAATCCCTTGAGCTTCTTCATGTGCGAATCTCCGTTACCGCCCGGCCAGCGCGTCGACGATGTTCAGGCGCATCGCGCGGATCGCCGGCAGCGCGCCCACCAGCAGGCCGATGGCCACCATCAGTCCGATCGCCGTGAGCCAGCTCTGCAGGCCCACCGGGGGCAGGTTCAGGGCGCCGTTGCTGCCCGCGCTCACGATCGGGCCGAGGACCGCCGACAGGCCGACGCCGAGCACGCCGCCGATCAGCACCAGCAGCACCGACTCGGCCAGGACCATCATCAGCACGCTGCGGCTGGAGAAGCCGATGGTCTTCAGCACCGCCAGCTCGGAGGTGCGCTCGCGCACCGCCTGGGCCATGGTGTTGCCGGTGAGCAGCAGCAGGGTGAAGAACACCGCGCCCATGATCGAGCCGACGATCAGGCCGATGTCCGCCATCTGCTTCATCCACGACGCGGCCGCGGCCGATTCGGTCATGGTCTTGGTCTCGTGGTCGGAGTTGGCCGAAAGCGCGTCGATGGCCTTGGCCACGCGGTCGGCCTGGTTCACGTCGGCGACCTCGATCACGTACCAGCCGGCCTGGCCGCGGTTGTACGGCGTGGACTCGTCGAAGTACTTCCACTGCAGCAGCAGCATCTGGTCGAACCAGCCGCTGCTCTCCTTGTCCTTCGAACGCATCACGCCGACGATGTCGAACGCCCAGTTCTTGCTGCCGTCCGCATTCGGGAAGATCGTGGACTGCAGCGGGACCTTCTGCCCGACCGTCCAGCCGAAGCGCTTCATCAGGCCCTCTCCGACGAGGATGCCGGTGCGGGTCCTGTCGAAGGCCTCGCGCTCGGCCGGCGCCACCTCGATCTCGGGGAACAGGTCGAGGTAGTTGGGCGAGACCGCGAAGCTGAAGATCTGGTTGCGCGGGTCCTGGTAGGCGCCGCCGAACCAGTTGGCGTAGGCCACGGCCTTGACGCCGTCCACCTGGGCGATGCGCGGCGCCAGCGACATCGGCAGCAACTGGATGAACGACAGCCGCGACTGCGTCTGCAGGCGCCTGGCGCCGTTCGCGCTCTGCCCGGCCTCGTTGAAGCTGGTGCGCACGCCGTCGAGCAGGCCGAACAGCAGGAACGCGGCCAGGATCGAGACCAGGGTGAGGAAGGTGCGGGTCTTGCGCCGGAACAGCTCGGCCCAGACCAGGTGCAGGTATTTCATGGTGTGTGCCCTCTTGCCCGTGCGCGGCTCAGGCCGCGTGCGCCGCCTGCTCGACCAGCACGCCCTTGTCGAGGTGCAGGGTGTGGCTCGCGTACTCCGCGGCCTTCGGGTCGTGGGTGACCATCACGATGGTCTTGCCGTGCTCGCGGTTGAGCAGCTGCAGCAGGCCCAGGATCTCCTCCGCCGAGTGGCGGTCGAGGTCGCCGGTGGGCTCGTCGCAGATCAGCAGCGTGGGGTCGGACACGATCGCGCGGGCGATCGCCACGCGCTGCTGCTGGCCGCCCGACAGCTCGTTCGGCTTGTGCTTCGTGCGCTCGCCCAGGCCGACCAGCTGCAGCGCGATTTCGGCGTTGCGCTTGCGCTGCGCCGCCGACAGGTTGGTGAGCAGCAGCGGCAGCTCGACGTTGCGCTGCGCGGTGAGCATCGGCATCAGGTTGTAGAACTGGAACACGAAGCCGACGTGGCGGCTGCGCCACTGCGAGAGCTGGCCGGGGCTGAGCCGGTCGATGTGCTCGCCGTCCACGACGATGTCGCCGCTGCTGGGCGAGTCGAGCCCGCCGATCAGGTTGAGCAGGGTGGTCTTGCCGGAGCCGGAGGGCCCCATCAGCGCCACGAAGTCGCCCTGGGCGATGTCCAGGTCCACGCCGTGCAGCACCTGGACCCGCTCCGGGCCGCGCTGGTAGGTCTTGGTGAGGTTGCGGATGCTGACCAGAGCTGACATGTGCCTTGCCTCGCGTTGGATTCGTTCGACTCGACGAACGACCGGGCGGCCGTTCGACACGGTTGGGTTCCCTATGGCTTCACCACGATCCGGCCGCCGTCCCCGAGCTCCGCCGGCGGATCCAGCACCACGGTCTCGCCCGCGGCCAGCCCGGAGGTGACCTGGCGGTCCTGGCCGTAGGCGCGGCCGACCTCGACGCCGCGCATCTCCACGCGGTCGCCGTCGTCCCCGACGACGAAGGCCACGTCCCGGCCGTCGCGGGCCACGATCGCCGCGGCCGGCACGCGCACGCCGCGCGGCGGCGCCTGCTGCGGCCCGGCCTTCGCCTCCTCCAGGAAGCTCACGTTGACGCCCATGTCCGGGACGATGCGCGGATCCTTCTGCTTGAGCGCGATGCGCACCTTCACCGTGGCCTTGCCGCGGTCGGCGGTGGGGATGATCGCGATCACCTCGGCCGGGATCTTCCAGTCGGGGTAGGCGTTGAGCGTGGCCACCACCGGCATGCCCGGCTTGACCCGGCCGATGTAGGCCTCGCCGACGTCCACCTCGACCTCGAGCGAATCCATGTCCACGATCGTGCCGATGCCGGTGCGGGTGAAGCCGCCGCCGGCGGACAGCGGCGACACGATCTCGCCGGGCTGCGCGGCCTTGGCGATCACCACGCCGGCGAACGGCGCGCGCACGACGGTGTTGTCCACGCCGTTCTCGGCGATGCGCAGCTGGTCGGCGGCGACCTTGGCGTTGTGGCGCGCGGTGGCCAGCTGCGCGCGCAGCGCGTCGCGCTCGGCGATGGCCTGGTCGTACTGCGACTTCGCCACGAGCTGCGACTTCACCAGCGCGCCCAGCCGCTCCGCGTTGGCTTCGGCCTCGCGCAGCTGCGCCTCCACGCCCGACACCTGGCTGCGCGCGGACGCGAGCTGGGCGACCGCGAGGTCGCGCTGCGCATCGGCGTCCACCGGGTCCAGCGTGGCCATGACCTGGCCGGCGGCGACGCGCTGGCCTTCCTCGATCAGGATCTCGCGCACCTTGCCGGTGATCTTCGCCGACACGGTGGCCATGCGCCGCGCCACCACGTAGCCGGTGGCGTCGAGCACCGAGCTCGCCTGCGCCTCGCCGCCGGCGAACGCCACCACCGGCGCGGTGCGCACTTCCACCGGCTTGGCGCGCCCGAACAGCCACCAGCCGCCGAGCGCGAGCAGCAGGACCACCGCGGCCACGACCGCGACGCCGATCCACAGCCCGCGGCGCGGCGGCGGCACCTGGCGCGCGCTGCGGTCGATGCGGAGTTCCTTGAGCAGTTCGGCGTTGGAGTTCATGCGTGGTCCGTTCGGGAATCGTCGCTGGCGAGGCCGCCAGTGTGACCGCGCCGCGTGGGCGCTGCCACCGCGATGCCCTCCCGGGGCCCCTGGCGCGGGTCGCGCGCATCCCCGGGGTGGCATCGGGAGGCAAGCCTACGCGGCCGGCCGCGCCGGGTCACGTGATGCCTGTCATCCGGATCGGGTGATGGGCGTGCCGGTCGCGGAGGCTTCAGTGCCGGCCGGTCGCGGGCACGGCGTCGCCGGCCTCCGCCAGCGCATTCCGGAAGGCCAGCGCCGCCGTGTTCTCCGGACCGTAGAGTCGACGCAGCCCCGCCTCGGCTCGGCGCAATTCCTCCAGCCCGGCTTCGCGATCGCCGCAATCGGATTCCTTCAGCCCGAGGTTGCCGGTCTCGACCAGGAGCGCCTGCATGCCTTCGCCGTATCGCCGGGACATCCGTTCGTGCACGTCCCGCGCGAGCGGCAGCGCGGCGGCGCAATTTCCCGCTGCGTGGCGGATGTTGGCGACCGCGGACAGCTGGGTCAGGGTGAGGTAATCGTCGGGGCCCAGGAATTTCCCGCTTTGTTCCGCCGCCGCCAGTGCCAGCGGCATCGCTTCGGCATGGCGCCCCAGGTCGCTCAATGCGTTGGCCATCGCCGATTGCAGGATCGCCACGCTGACCTTGCCGATGCGCTCCGGCGCGAGCAGCGGGTCGGCCTGTTCTGCACGCAACCAGGCGAGGCTCTCGCCGGGCCTGCCGGCGCGCCGGAGCGCATCGGCGATGTTGCCCCGGATCAACGCCGCCATTCCAGCATCGTCTGGCGCGATCTCGCGTTGCAGGCGATCGGCGCGGCGCAACGCTTGCAGCGCCGGCGTCGTCTCCATCCGGTTCAGGTGGTAGATGCCGCGTTCCAGCGCGGCCCGCAGCGCCAGCGCGTTGTCCTGCCGCAGGCGCGCGCCGGCCAGCCGATCGGCTTCGTCCAGGACTGCGCCGGCTTCCGCGAAGGATCGCGGGGTCTGCATGTAGGCCAGCGTGCGCACCAGCGCATAGCGGACTTCGAGCGTCAGGTCGTGGCCTGCGCCGAATGCCCTCGCGTAGTCGCGCACCGCCGCGCGATATTCGTCCGCGCCGCGAGCGGGTTCTCCCATGAGCCGCCAGGATCGCCCCAGCAGCGCATGGACGCGACCGCGCACGTCCGGCTCGGCGGGAAGGTTTCCCGGAGAGGACACGTATTCCAGCATGTCCTTGATGGTCGGGTCGTGGCCGTAGCCGGTCCTGCCCGTGGTGACCGTGGCCAGGGCCCGGTCGAAAGCGCCCATGGCGGCCTCCGCCCGCGCTGCCTGTTGCTCGGCGAGGTGCCGGTGCATTTCGCTGCGCCGCCACGACAACCCGCTCACGACCAGCCCGAGCGCCAGCACGCCGATGGTGGCGGCGACCCACGGCCGGCGCGCGCGGTTGCGTTCGAGCGCTTGCCGCAAACGCAGCGCCTCGCGTTCGTCGGCTTCGCGCAGGGCGCGCTGCTCCCGACGCTGCGGCAGCCGGCGCAGGCGATCGGCGAACGCGTCGACGCTGTCGATGCGCCGCGCCGGGTCGGTGTCGGTGGCGCCGGCGATGTCTTCGCGCAGCAGGACGTCGGCGATGTCGCGCTCCCATCCGGGCGCGAGCGGACGCCGGAGATCGCCCGCGAGCAGCTGGTAGAGCATGACGCCGAGGGCATACAGGTCGCTGCGGACGGTTGGCGCCTGGCCCGCAAGCAGTTCCGGCGCGAGGTAGAGCGGTGTCCCCGACGACGGGGAACCCGGGTCCGTCGCGTCGATGGTCATGCCGAGGCCGGTGATCCCGAGCGTCGCCAGCCGTTCGGGTTGCAGCAGCCGGCTGCTGCCGAAGTCGGTGAGGCGCGGCTGCCAGCCTTCGCCGCGCGGCGCGAGCAGCACGTTCGCCGGCTTCAGGTCCTTGTGCAGCACGCCGACGCCGTGCGCGGCAGCGACCGCATCCGCGATTTCGACGAACAGCGCCAGGCGCCCGTCCTCCGGCATCGCCGCCAGATGGCCCTGTTCCACCCATTCCGGCAGCGCCACGCCGCCGTACGCGCACTCCAGGAAGAACGGCGGCGTTTCGAAATTCCAGTCCAGTGCGCGGGCGATGTCGTCGCGGTCGCCAAGCGCGTCGTGCAGCACCCGCAACAAGGTGGCCTCGCGCTTGATCGTCGCCAGGCGCTCGCCATCGCGGGCGAACTTGAACACCCGGGTGTCGCGGGTGCGCGGCTGGCGGCCCAGCCAGACTTCGCTGCCCAGCGTGCGCCCCAGCTGGCGTTCCAGCAGGAAATGCGGCCGCCCCGGGACCGGTTGCCCGACCACGAGCGCCAGCGGGCTGGCGGGGGGCCGGCCCACCGCCATGCGTTCCACCGGGCCGTCGAAGCGGTAGCCGACGCGCGGCACGGTGGCGATGCGTGCCTCGCCGGCGCCGTCGAGTTCCTTGCGCAGCTTGCTGACCGCCGTGGCGAGGACGTGGTCCACGGTGACGCGCCCTGCCCAGGCCCGGTCGAACAGTTCCTGCTTGGTGACGACCTCGCCGGCACGGCGCAGCAACAGGGACAGGACTTCGAGCGGCTTGTGCTCGATGTCCACCTCCAGGCCCGCGATGCGCAATTCGCGGCGGGCTTCGTCGAACTCGACCTGGCCGAAACGCCAGCGGTACAGCGCCTCGTACGCGTCCGGGGTCGGAGGTGGGGACATGTCCCGATCATAGGCAGCCCCCGGCGACAGAGGCAATCCCGGCGTGCTTGAAGGTTTCTTGAAGCGTCCGTGAGGACGCATGGGCGCCGTTGCGGCGAGCGTGCGCCCGACAGGACCACGCACACGGACAAGGGGATGCGATGAACGGGGACAAGAACAGGAAGGCGATGCTGTGGCCGATCATGGCCGCGCTTGCGCTGGCTGGATGCGGCGACAAGCAGGCCATGCCTGGCGGCAACGAGGCCGCGTCCAACGACGTCGAGGCCGGCCGGGAAGAAGCCGGGCCTGGGCAGGCTCCCGCCGCGGCGGCCACGCCCGGGCTTCCCGAGCCCGACATGGACAAGCCGCTTTCGACCTATCCGGAACTGCAGAGCGGCCAGCAGATCATGCTCCTCTACATCGCCGCTTCGAAGCTGCCCCCGGATTTCGGCAAGCTGGCCGAGCAGTTCTCGCAGGAATACCGGAACACCAGCGACGGCTTCCGCAGGAACGACCTGCTGCAGTCCATCAAGCCGCAGCTGGAACGGCAGATCGCCGCGGTCGCCGCGGCGCCGTATGCCTGGATGCTGGTCAGCGGCGCCACGGTGCGCGCCTACGACTTCGAGCGCCGGGGCTTCCCGGTGAGCGAGTTCGACGGCGACAGCAGCCGCTACTTCAACGACAACTACAACTATCGGCTGTCGTGGGCCAATGGCCCCCAGGTGCAGTTCGTCCGCGTGCCGGACGAGGCCAAGGCACGCGAAATGGAAGCGCTGCGCAACTCCAACAGCCTGAAGCTGAAGATCTACTTCTTCGCGCAGAGCGCCGACCTCAACAGCCAGACCGTCAAAGCCTACGTCACCAGGGTGCAGATCTACGACCTGGACGGCCGGCTCGTCCTGGAATACGGCCCGGAAGGCGGCTGACCCGTGGTCGAGCGGGGTGGCCGCGCCTGGGACGGGATCGTCCTGCATACCGACGGCACCAAGGCCTACGCGTTGCGCTGAGCGCACCGACACCAACTTCATCCCTGCATCCAACAAGGAGGCGCCATGCGCAGCTGGCTGTATTTCGAAACGATGGTGACGCCGAAGATCATCACCCTCATCTATTGGGTGTTGCTGGGCTGCTCCGCCATCGCCGGGCTGGTCCTGTTGTCCAAGGGCTTCGGCGTCATGAAGTACTCGGGCTTCGCCGGCTTCGGCATGATCATCGCCGCGCCGATCCTGGCGGTGCTCTCGGCACTGGTCGCCCGCATCTACTGCGAGATCATGATCGTGCTGTTCAAGATCAACGAAGCGCTGCAGGACATTCGGCACCGCCCCCTTTGATGCGGAGCCGGGCACCGGGCGGATGACGACTGTCATCCGCCCGGGATGACGGGTTGGACTGGGTCGCCGAGCGTGGGGGGGGCATCGTGCTGCCGTCCCCACGGGAGGCGGCAATGCAACGCGACACCGATCACGCCGGGCCTGGCCCGGTACTGGCACGGCTGGCAGGCGCGCGCAAGCGCTACGGCACCCTCGAGGCGCTGGCCGGCGTGGACCTCGAATTGCGCGGTGGCGAACTGCTCGCGCTGCTCGGCCCCAACGGCGCGGGCAAGACCACGGCGATCGGGCTGCTGCTCGGGCTGCTGCGCGCCGATGCGGGCACGGTCGAACTGTTCGGCGCGGACCCGCAGCAGATCGCCGCGCGCCGCAACATCGGCGTGATGCTGCAGGACGCCGCGCTGCCGCCGACGCTGAAGGTCGGCGAGCTGCTGCGCCTGACCGCGAGCTACTACCCGCATCCGCGCAGCGTCGCGGAAAGCGCGGAACTGGCCGGCGTGTCCGACCTGCTGCCGCGCCAGTACGCGAAGCTCTCCGGCGGCCAGCAGCGGCGAGTGCAGTTCGCGCTCGCGCTGTGCGGGCGGCCGCGCCTGCTGTTCCTCGACGAGCCCACGGTCGGCATGGACATCCAGGCGCGCCAGAAGCTGTGGGCTGCGATCCGCGCGCTCGTCGCGGAGGGCTGCGGCGTCGTCCTGACCACGCACTACCTGGAGGAAGCCGAAGCGCTCGCCGATCGCGTCTGCGTGCTCGCGCGCGGCCGCATCATCAGCGAAGGCAGCGTGGACGCGCTGCGCGCGCGCGTCGCGGTCAAGCAGGTGCGCTGCAGCACCGTCCTGCGCACCAGCGACGTGGCCGGATGGCCCGAAGTGGTCGAAGCGCGCACCGAGGGCGACCGGCTCTGGATGTCCACCGCGCAGGCCGAAGCGCTGCTGCGCCGGCTGCTCGCCGCCGACGCCGCGCTCGCCGACCTCGAGGTCCGCGCCGCGGGCCTCGCCGAGGCCTTCACCGAGCTCACCGACCCGGCCGAAGAAGCCGCCACCCAGCGAGAGGCTGCCTGATGGACGCCACCGTGATGCCGCGCGCCCGTGTCCTGGGCGCATACCTCGAGGAAGCGCGCTGCGAAGTGCTGCGCTACCTGCGCAACCCGGGCTTCCTGCTGCCGATCATCCTGTTCCCGAACGTGTTCTACGTGATGTTCGGCCTGCTGCTGAACCACGGCAACGACGAGGCGGCGCGTTACATGCTCGCCAGCTACAGCACCTTCGGGGTGATGGCGCCGGGCCTGTTCGGCTTCGGCGTGTCGCTGGCGCTGGAGCGCGACAGCGGCCTGCTCACGCTGAAGCGCGCGCTGCCGATGCCGCCGGGCGCGTACCTCGCCGGCAAGATGCTGATGGCGGTGATCGTGGCGCTGATCGTCGGCGCGCTGCTGCTGGGGCTGGCGCTGGGCGCGGCCCACGCCGCGCTCCTGCCGGCGCAGGCGGCGACGCTGCTGCTGGTGGACGCGCTGGGCGTGCTGCCGTTCTGCGCGCTGGGCCTGCTGGTGGGCACGCTGCTCAAGGGGCAGGGTGCGCCGGGCCTGCTCAACATGATCTACCTGCCGATGGCCTTCCTGTCCGGGCTGTGGTTCCCGCTGGCGGTGATGCCGCCGTTCCTGCGCGCGTTGGCGCCGGTGTGGCCCAGCTACCACCTGAACGCGCTGGCGCTGTCGGCCGTCGGCTTCGACACCGGCGCGCGCCTGCCGCACGTGCTGGTGCTGGCGGGCTTCGCCGCCGCGTTCCTGGCCCTCGCCGCGCGCCGCCTGCGCCGCCACGGTTGAAGTAGCATCATGGCCATGGACGCCGGCACTCTCCGCGCACGCCTCCGCGCCTGGGTCGCGGCCTCGTTCGTGCCCGCGCCGGATTCGCTGGTCGCGTGCAACCTGCGCCGCGGCAAGCCGGTGTGGACCGACGCGGTGCACCTGCTGTGGTCGGCGTGGATCTTCATCACCCCGCTGATGGGCGGCGGCCGCTACGACCTGCGCTGGGCGCTGCTCACGGTGGCTTCCTACCCGCTGTTCCTGGCGCTGTACGCGAAGTGCGTGCTCGCCTCGCGCCGCGTGGCCTGGGCGTGGTCCGCGGGGATGATCGCGTTGTGCCTGGTGTTGCTGCCCTGGTATCCGTCGGGCCTGAGCTACTTCGTGTTCGGCTGCGTGATGCTCGGCCTCGGCCGGCGCGCGCCGCTGTACCGCTACCTGCTGGAGCTGGCGCTGGCGAACGCCGCGCTGTGGCTGATCGCCGGGCTGATCGGGTATCCCTGGCAGGCGCTGGCGTGGATGCCGATCATGACCGTGATCATCGGCGTCATCGTCAACGTCGAGGCCGCCGCGGCGGAGAAGGACATGGCGCTGCAGCTCTCGCACGACGAAGTGCGGCGCCTCGCCGCCACCGCCGAGCGCGAGCGCATCGGCCGCGACCTGCACGACCTGCTCGGGCACACGCTGTCGCTGATCGCGCTGAAGCTGGAGCTGTCGCGCAAGCTGATCGACCGCGACGCCGACGCCGCGCGCACGGAGATCGCCGAGGCCGAGCGGGTGGCGCGGCACGCGCTCACCGAAGTGCGCGCGGCCGTCACCGGCTTCCGCGCCGCCGACCTTGCGGCCGAGCTGGCCTCGGCGCGGCTGCTGCTCGAATCCTCCGGCGTGGCCATGGACTACGACGCGCCGCCCGTGCTCTCGCCCGACATCGAGCGCCCGCTGGCGCTGGTGCTGCGCGAGGCCGCGACCAACGTCGCACGCCATGCCCGCGCCACGCGCGCCGAAGTGCGCTTCGCCCGCGAGGGCGGGGAGCTGCGCATGCGCGTCGCCGACAACGGCCGCGGCGTGTCGGGCGAGGAAGGCAACGGCATCGCCGGCATGCGCGCCCGCGTGCGCGAGCTCGGCGGCAGCCTGGCGCTGGCGTCGGTGCGCGGCGGCACGACGGTCGAAGTGGCGGTGCCGCTGCCGGTGGCCTCGCTGCTGGCGGGCGCGGTGCAGCAGGCGGGCGCGACGGCCGCGCCGGTGGAGGGCGGGGCTTGATCCGCGTCCTGCTCGCCGAGGACCAGGCGATGGTGCGCGGCGCGCTCTCGGCGCTGCTGTCGCTGGAATCGGACATCGAGGTGCTCGGCTCCGCGCCCGACGGCGAGGCCGCGTGGCGCGAGGTGCAGCGCCTCAAGCCGGACGTGCTGGTCACCGACATCGAGATGCCGGGCATCACCGGCCTGGAGCTGGCGCAGCGCGTGCAGCGCCACGAGCTGCCGGTGCGGGTGGTGATCCTGACCACGTTCGCGCGCCCCGGCTTCCTGCGCCGTGCACTGGACGCCGGCGTATGCGGCTACCTGCTCAAGGACGCGCCGGCGGAGCAGCTGGCGGACGCGATCCGCCGCGTGCGCCACGGCGGCCGTGCGATCGACCCGCAGCTCGCGCTCGACGCCTGGACCGAATCGGACCCGCTCAACGACCGCGAGCGCCAGGTGCTGCGCCTGGCCGGCGACGGCCTCTCGGCGGGCGACATCGCCACGCTGCTCAACCTGTCGGCGGGCACCGTGCGCAACTACCTGTCGGACGCCATCGGCAAGCTCGGCGCCACCAACCGCATCGAGGCCTTCCGCCTCGCCCGCCAGAAGGGCTGGCTCTAGGAGAAGCGGGCGCGGAGCAGGGCGAAGGCGGAGCGCAGGCCCTGGGCCTCGCCGCCGGCGGGGCGGCCGGGGCGGTCGCTGTCGTTCCAGGCGTAGACGTCCAGGTGCGCCCACGGCAGGCCTTCGGGCACGAAGCGCTCGAGGAACAGCGCGGCCGCGATGCTGCCGCCCATCTTCGACGGCCCGGAATTGGCGATGTCGGCCACGTGGCTGGTGAGGTAGCGCAGGTACGGCCGCCACAGCGGCAGGCGCCACACCGGGTCGCGCACGTCCACGCCGGCCTGCAGCCACTGCGCGGCGAGCGCTTCGTCGTTCGCGTACAGCGCCGGCAGGTCGGGGCCCAGCGCGATGCGCGCCGCGCCGGTGAGGGTGGCGAAATCCAGCAGCAGCGCGGGCGATTCCTCCGCCGCGCAGGCGAGCGCGTCGCACAGCACCATGCGGCCCTCGGCGTCGGTGTTGTCGATCTCCACGCTGACGCCCTTGCGCGTGGCCACCACTTCGCCCGGGCGGTACGAGAGCGGGCCGATCGCGTTCTCCACCGCCGGCACCAGCAGCGTCAGCCGCACCGGCAGCGCGCGCTTCATGGCCAGCTCGGCCAGGGCGATGGCGTGCGCGCCGCCGCCCATGTCCTTCTTCATGTTGCGCATGCCGTCGCCGCCCTTGAGGTTCAGGCCGCCGGTGTCGAAGCACACGCCCTTGCCGACGATGGCCAGGCGCGGGTGCGACGGATCGCCCCAGTCCAGGCGCAGCAGGCGCGGCGCGCGATGCGAGGCGCGGCCCACCGCGTGGATCGCGGGAAAGTTCCGCGCCAGCAGTTCGTCGCCGACGATCGCCTCGAAGCGCGCGCCGTGCGCGGCGGCGATGGCTTCCACCACCTCGTGCAGCTGCTCCGGGCCCATGTGCTCGGTGGGCGTGTTCACCAGGTCGCGCACGCGCACGCAGGCGGCGAGCACGTCGGCCGTGGCCGCGTCGGGGGCGTCGAGCGCCAGCGTCGCCGGCGCGCGCTGCGCGGTGCGGAAGCGCACGAAGCGATAGCTGCCCAGGCCCCAGCCGAGCTGCAGCGCGTTGCGGGCGGCCGGATCGTCCAGGCCGACCGGCGTCCATGCCACCGCGGGCAGCGCGCCGGGGCCGTGCGCGTAGCTGTGCGGATCGAGCGGATCGCCGATCCCGAGCACCGCGCCGCCGAGGTTGCCCTCGGCATCGGCGAACGTCGCCGCGGTGCCGGGCGCGCCGTCGAAGCCCTGCGCCTGCAGCCAGCGCGCGACGGGCGCGGGCTGGCGCGCGAGCCAGCCGGCGCAGGCGTCGCGGGAGACGAAATGCAGCGGGTGCGGAGTGTCGGCGGCGGTCATGCGGCGTCCTGGGCGGCGTGCGCGTCCAGCCAGTCGGCCAGCGCGGCGAGGGAGGGGAATTCGAGGTCGGGGCGGACGTCGTCGCGCGGCCACGCGCGCGGCGGCGCGCCGTGGCAGGCATCGGACGCGCGGTTGATCCAGCAGGTGCGCAGGCCGGCACGGTGCGCGCCGACCACGTCCATCTCCACGTCGTCGCCCACGTGCAGCACTTCGCCGGGCGCGCAGCCCAGGCGCGCGCACGCGGCGTGGAAGATGCTGGCGGCGGGCTTGGCGGCGCCGTGCTCGCGCGCGCCGAGCTGGAAGCGGAACACGTGCATCAGCCCGATCCGGTGCAGGTCGGCGTTGCCGTTGGTGAGCGCGGCCAGCGGGACGCGCGCGGCGAGCCGGCCGAGGGCGTCGAGGCTGTCCTCGTAGTGCTCGACCTCGCAGCGCGCGGCGAAGAACGCCTCGAACGCGGGCCCGGCCAGCGCGGGATCGTCGCCCGCCTCGGCGAACATGCGCTCGAGCGAGATCAGGCGCTGGCGGGTGAAGTCGTGCGCCAGGTGCGGGTGCGCGGCGGCGACCTCCTCGCGCAGCGCGCGCCGCGCCTCCATCGGCCAGCGTGCGGCGGTGCGCGGCGCGTGCCGCTCCAGCCAGGCGCCGAGCGCCGCCTCGGCGCGCGCGATCACCGGCTCGATCGGCCAGACCGTGTCGTCGAGGTCCAGGGTGATGGCGCGGACGCGGAAGCCCATCCGCCAATTCTACGGGTCGCCGGCACCGGGGCGCTTTTTTCGACGGCGCCGGAGGCGTACCGTCGGGGCAGGCACCGCAGCCCAGGGAGGCAGGCCATGGCGAAATCCGTGCTGTACATGTCGATGTCGGTCGATGGCTACATCGCGGGCCCGGACGACCGGCCCGGCAACCCGGGCGGCGACGGCTTCGAGCGCCTGCACCGCTGGTTCGGCGACTTCAGCCGCCCGTCCGGGCCCACGGGCGTGCTGTTCGACGAAATGGACGGCGCCGGCGCGCTTCTCTCCGGGCGCCGCACGGCGGAGCAGGTGGACCACTGGGACGGCGACCACGGCGGACGGCCGATCTTCGTCGTCAGCCACCGGCCCCCGCCGCCCGAGGTCGCGGCCTTGCCGAAGGTCACCTACGTGAACGACGGCGTCGAGCGCGCGATGGCGATGGCCAGGGAGGCCGCGGGCGATCGCGACGTGCTCGTGCACGGCGCCACGACGGCGCAGGCGGCGCTCATTCCAGCAGCCGCGCCCAGCCCTCCAGGCCCTCGACGCGGGACAGCACGATCTTGACGCACACCAGCAGCGGCACCGCCAGCAGCAGGCCGACGATGCCCCACAGCCAGCCGAAGACCATCAGCGCCAGGATCAGCACCAGCGGCGACAGCGCCATGCGCGCACCGAGCACGATCGGCGTGACCAGCTGGCCCTCGAGCGTGTGCAGGCCGAGGTAGATCGCCGCCGGCAGCACCGACTGCCACAGGTCGTCGAAGGCCACGAAGCCCATCAGCAGCATCACCAGCATGCCGATCAGCGGCCCCACGTACGGCGCGTAGTTGAGCAGCGCCGCCATCGTGCCCCACAGCAGCGCCTCGTCGCCGGGCACGCCCAGCCAGTACAGCGCGCCCGCCAGCGCCAGGCCGACCAGGACGTTGATCAGGCTGATGGTCAGCACGTAGCGCGACATCTCGCGCTCGATCTCCTGCAGGATCTCCACGGTCAGCTTCTTCTGCTGGCGCCCGGGCAGCAGCGCGATCGCGTTGCGCTGCAGGCTCTGCCCGTAGACCATGAAGAAGAAGGTCAGCAGCACCACCGCCAGCACCGCCGCGATCATGCGCGGCGTCGCGGTCAGGGTGCGGAACGGATCGTTGGCCTTGGTGCGCACCACCTGCACCGGGCGCGAGCTGCTCTCGCCGCCGGCGGCGCGGGCGATGTTCTCGGCCGCCTTGTTCGCCTCCTGCATCGGCGCGACCAGGCTGCGCAGCTTGGGCGCGATGCTCTCCATCTCGCGCGGCACCTGCCGGATCCATTCGCCCGCCGGCTGGATGAGCTGCGCGGCGAGCAGGCCGGTGCCGGCCAAGCCCAGCACCAGCACCAGCAGCGCGCTCACGAAGCGCGGCACGTAGGCCCGCTGCAGCAGGCGGATGATCGGGTTGCCGATCAGCGCGAAGAACATCGCCAGCAGCACCGGCAGCAGCAGGCCCTGCGCGGCCCACAGGGTGAAGCCGGTGGCCAGCGTGGCGAGCAGCAGCAGCGCCGCCGGCGCGCGGGGCCGCGGGCGCGCGAACACCCGCGGCGTCGCCTCGCCGGGCAGCGTGACCAGCGGCACCGGTGCCGCGGGTTCGGCGGATTCGTCGGGCGGCGGCGGCACGTTCACGGCAGCCCCGCCTCGCGGTAGCGGCGCTCGGCGTCGAGCGCCGGTCCGTCGGTCGCCGCAGCGGCGGCGTCCTGCGCGGCATCCGCGGATCCGGCCGTTTCCGCCGCTTCCGCGGCTTCCGCGGCTTCCGCGGCTTCGTTCGCGGCCGCCTGCGCGCTGCCGCCGGCGAACAGCCCCGACAGCGCGGACAGCAGCTGCAGCACGCCGCCGCCCGCGGCGCGCTTGAACGGTTCGGCGCGGCCCGCGGCGAAGCCCGCCACCAGGCCCGCGAGCACGATGCGTCCCGGCGTCCACAGCGCGCGCCAGCTGGCGCGCAGCTGCCGCCAGTCCGCGCCCGCGCGCCGCTCCTGCGCCTCGAGCGCCGCTTCGGCCTGCCGCACTTTCTCGATGAGGGCGTCGAAACTCATGGCATGTGCTCAGGGCGGGGTGACGTCGATGCCGAGGCCTTTCTTCACCGGCGCGCCGTCGTCGCCCACCGGTGCCGTGGCGGCCGCTTCGCTCGCCGACGCGCCGTCGGCCGGGTCGGGCATGAAGTCGGCGAGTTCGCCGATGCCCAGCCGCGCCAGTTGCCGGCGCGTGGCCTTGAGCCGGGTATGCTCGAAATAACGCGTGGCCAGCCAGGCCGCGGCCACGGTGGCGGCGATGCTCAGCACCGCGGTCAGCAGCAGCGCCAGCGCCCACGGCATGCCGAGGCCGCGGCTCAGGCCGACGATCAGCGCCGCCATCAGCAGCAGCCAGGCCGAGGCGCCGAACGCGATCGCCACCGCGGTCAGCGCCAGCGTGCGGCCGAACGCGCTGCGCGCCAGCGAGACATCCGCCGCGAGCAGGATGCGGAACGCCTTGCCGGCGTCGCGGCCGGCCTCGAACGTCGCGCGCCCGGCGGCGCCGAGCTCGCGCACGGCGTCGTCGATGCCCGGCGCGTCCCCCGTCGCGGCCATGCGCTTACCTGTCGCCGCTGCGCGCGAGCTTGGCGATGATCCAGCCGGCCGCGAAGGCGATGCCGAACGAGGCGAGCGGACGCTCGCGGATCAGTTCCGCGGCGCTGTCCACCAGGTCGCGGCCCTTGTCCATGAGCGCGTCCACCTGTTCGCGCGTCGCGGCGCCGGCCTGCTCGAGCGCGGCCAGGCCGGACAGCGCGCCGTCGGCGAGCTCCGACTTCACCTGCGCCTTGCCCAGGCGCACTTCGTCGCCGGCGGCGGAGGCGGCGCCCTTGAGGGCCTCGCCCGCGTGGCCCGCGGCCTGGCGCAGGTGGCTGCCGGCTTCGCCGAGGCTGGCTTTCAGGGTGTCGCTGGCGTTGGGTGACATGGGGGCTTCTCCTCTCTGGGTGGAAGTGGGTGCGTCAGCGCATCGGCAGGTCGGCGACGGCGCCGCCGCGGCGGATGCGCAGCACGAGTTGCCGCGGCGGCTCGCCGAAGCCCAGCCGGAAGCCGGCCAGGTCGTCGAACGGACCGGTGGTGGCGGCGAGGACGATGTCGCCGGCGCGCAGGCCGTTGGCCTCGGCGCGGCTGCCGCGCTCGACGCGTTCGACGATGACGCCGTCGATGCCGGAGCGGCGCAGGCTCGCCGGCAGCTCCGCGAAGGTGGCGCCGGACAGGCGCGGATCCAGCGCCTGGCCCTGCACCGCGCGCGGCGCCTCGAGCAGGCGCGCCGTCAGCCGCAGCGGCTTGCCGTCGCGGCGCACGTCGAGGACGACCTGCGCGCCAACCGTCTGCAGGCCCTCGAAGTTGCGCAGCGTGTCGCGGTCGTCGATGCGCTGGCCGTTGGCCGCGACGATCACGTCGCCCACCTGCAGCCCGGCCGCGGCCGCGGCGGAGCCGGGGTAGACGCGCGTGACCACCGCGCCGCGCGCCTCGTCGAGGCCCAGCGCCTGCGCGATGCGCGCGTCCACGTCCTGGGTGTCCACGCCGAGGCTGCCGCGGTGCACCTCGCCCGTGGCCAGCAGCTGCCGCATCACGTTGCCGGCGAGATTGGACGGGATGGCGAAGCCCAGGCCGATGTTGCCGTAGGCCGAGCCGCGCGGATTGAAGCTGGCGGTGTTGATGCCGACCAGCTGGCCGTCCAGGTTGACCAGCGCGCCGCCGGAGTTGCCCGGGTTGATGGACGCGTCGGTCTGGATGAAGTTCTGGTAGCCCAGCCCCTGCAGGCCGCTGCGGCCGACCGCCGAGACGATGCCGGAGGTGACCGTCTGGCCGATGCCGAACGGGTTGCCGACCGCGACCACGAAGTCGCCCACCTGCAGCTTGGAACTGTCGGCCATCGGCAGCGCGGTGAGCGGCGCGTCCTTCGGCACCTCGATGCGCATCAGCGCCACGTCGGTGTCGGGGTCCGAGCCGACGAACTCCGCCGGCAGCGTGCGGCCGTCGGCCAGCGACACCGACACCTCGTCGGCGCCCTCGATCACGTGGTGGTTGGTGAGGATGTAGCCGTTCGCCGCGTCCACGATCACGCCCGAGCCGAGCGACTGGTTGATCCGCTCCTGGGTGAGCTCGGGGAACATGCGGCGGAAGAACGGGTCGTTGCCGAACGGGCTGACCCGCACCCGCTGCTTGCTGTGCACGCTGACCACCGCCGGCAGGACGCGCTTGAGCATGGGCGCCAGCGAAGGCAGCGGCGTGCCGGAAGCGGCGGGGACCGCGGGCAGGGACGCGGCCGGCACCGGCACGGCGCCGTCGTTGGCGCGGGCCGGCGGCACGGACTGCTGCAGCCAGGTCGCGGCGAAGCCGCCGAACGCCGCGGCCGCCATCAGCGCGGCGAGCAGGCCGAGCGCGCGCCGCGGCCGCAGCGGCCCGGGCCGCGCGTCGGGGGCGGGGCGGGAAGGAGGCGTCTGGGACATCGGAGACATGATCGTGAGGGTCGGGTCGGGGCCGCGTGATCGCGGCCAGCATATTCACTCCCGGCTGCGACCGCCGGATCCGGCACGAAGTTTCCGCACCTGCCCGCGGGCGTGGCCGGAACCGACTCCGGACCCCGTTTCTGCGCCCCTCGCGGGCCGCTCCGGCACCCCGCGCGGGGCTGCCGCAAATCGGTTGACAGGCTCCGACCCGGGGATTAGCTTGGCGGCTCCGGCCACAACATCTTGGGGTGCTGGCGGCAGGAGCGGCCCAAGGGCTGGGGGTAGGGCGCAGGGCGTGGAACACGCCGTGGAGCACCACGAGGCGAACACGCGACGGCGTCCATGCTGGCCGGACAGCCCCGCTCCCCCGGTGCCCGCCGGAACCAACAACAACGACGCGGCCCAGCCGCGCAGATGACGAGGGAGCGAGCGACAGGATGAGCACAGTGCGCCTTGAGGCGGTGGCCCCGACCATGGACACCAACCACCCCGCCGGCGACCGGGAAATCCCGATGCAGCCGGCCTCCCTGGACATCTGGGACAAGAAGTACCGCCTCAAGACCAAGGCCGGCGTGCCCGTGGACGCGGACATCGACGGCACCTACCAGCGCGTGGCCCGGGCCCTGGCCGATGCCGAGGAGACCCCGGACAAGCGCGCCTACTGGTACGAGCGCTTCCTGTGGGCCCTGCGCCGCGGCGCCATCCCCGCCGGCCGCATCACCTCCAACGCCGGCGCGCTGGAGCACAAGCCCGCCACCTCCACCATCAACTGCACCGTGTCCGGCACCATCGAGGACTCGATGGACGGCATCCTGGACAAGGTCCACGAGGCCGGCCTCACCCTCAAGGCCGGCTGCGGCATCGGCTACGAGTTCTCGACGCTGCGCCCGCGCGGCGCGTTCGTCGCCGGCGCCGGCGCCTACACCTCGGGCCCGATGTCCTTCATGGACATCTACGACAAGATGTGTTTCACCGTCTCGTCCGCCGGTGGCCGCCGCGGCGCGCAGATGGGCACGTTCGACGTCTCGCACCCGGACGTGAAGGACTTCATCCGCGCCAAGCGCGAGGACGGCCGCCTGCGCCAGTTCAACCTGTCGCTGCTGGTGACCGACGGCTTCATGGAGGCGGTGGAGAAGGACGCCGACTGGCCGCTGGTGTTCCCGATCAACGAGAAGGAAGCGGCGGACCTCGACCTCGGCGACGCCTCGAAGGTGGTGTGGCGCGACTGGCCGACCCACCGCAACTACATCACTCGCGACGACGGCCTGGTCGCCTGCAAGGTGTACGGGCACATCCGCGCCCGCCACCTGTGGGACATGATCATGGTCTCGACGTACGACTACGCCGAGCCGGGCTTCATCCTGATCGACCGCGTCAACGAGATGAACAACAACTGGTGGTGCGAGACCATCCGCGCCACCAACCCCTGCGGCGAGCAGCCGCTGCCGCCGTACGGCGCCTGCCTGCTGGGCTCGGTGAACCTCACCAAGTTCGTGCGCAAGCCGTTCACCGACGAGGCCTCGTTCGACTGGGAGGAATACCGCGAGGTCGTGCGCGTGTTCACCCGCATGCTCGACAACGTGGTCGAGATCAACGGCCTGCCGCTGCAGCAGCAGCGCGACGAGATCATGCGCAAGCGCCGCCACGGCATGGGCTTCCTCGGCCTGGGCAGCACGCTGACCATGCTGAAGATGAAGTATGGCGACAAGGACTCGTGCGACTTCACCGAGCGCGTGGCCCGCGAGATGGCCGTCGCCGGCTGGGAGACCGGCCTGTCGCTGGCCGAGGAGAAGGGCCCGGCGCCGATCATGCTCGAGGAGTTCGAGGTGACGGCCGAGATGCTGCGCAAGCGCCCGGAAATGAAGAAGGACGGCTGGAAGGTCGGCCAGAAGATCAAGGGCAGCGTGCTGCACGCGCGCTACTCGCGCTACATGCAGCGCATCGCCGGGGTCGCGCCGGAGCTGGTCGAGGCGCTGGCCGCGACCGGCGCGCGCTTCACCCACCACAGCTCGATCGCGCCGACCGGCACCATCTCGCTGTCGCTGGCCAACAACGCCTCCAACGGCATCGAGCCCTCGTTCGCGCACCACTACAGCCGCAACGTGATCCGCGAGGGCAAGAAGACCAAGGAAAAGGTGGACGTCTACAGCTACGAGCTGCTGGCCTACCGCGAGCTGGTCAACCCGAAGGCGATGCCGTTCTCCGACGACCCGGAGGCGAAGCTGCCGGACTACTTCGTCTCGGCCGACGACATCACCCCGAAGGCGCACGTGGACGTGCAGGCCGCGGCCCAGAAGTGGGTGGACTCGTCCATCTCCAAGACCGCGAACGTCCCCACCGACTACCCGTACGAGGACTTCAAGGACATCTACCTCTACGCCTACCGCCAGGGGCTGAAGGGCTGCACCACCTTCCGCTTCAACCCGGCCGCCTTCCAGGGCGTGCTGGTCAAGGAGCAGGACCTGGAGAACACCACCTACCGCTTCGAGCTGGAGGACGGCACGGTGCTGGAGGTGAAAGGCAACGAGGAGATCGAGTACGACGGCGAGCTGCACACCGCCGCCAACCTCTTCGACGCCCTCAAGGAGGGGTACTACGGCAAGTTCTGACCGGGCGCGCGGCTTGCGCCACGGGCGCCCGGTTCGCGCTACATTCGCGGCGCGGGCGCCCCGCCCGCGAAGACACTGACGAGGATCCACCCATGAGCAACGGCAACGGGGTCGCCACGACCCTCACCAGCGCAGTCGAGGCCGTCGCCGACAAGGCGAAGGAGATCGGCGGCAAGGTGGGCCAGCGCGCCGGCGGCGCGGCCAGGACCGCCCGCAAGGCCGCGAAGAAGGCCGCGAAGAAGGCCCGGAAGGCGGTGAAGACGGCGAAGCAGAAGCTCGCCGCCGCCAGCGCCGAGGCCAAGCTCGAGGCCGCGATGCTGAAGCGCAAGCGCGCGGGCAAGGGCACGGCGAAGAAGGCCGCGAAGAAGGCCACGAAGAAGACGGCCCGCAAGGCCGCCGCGAAGAAGACCGCCCGCAAGGCGGCCCCGCGCAAGGCCGCCGCGAAGAAGGCTGTCCGCAAGGCCGCGCGCAAGGCCCCGCGCAAGGCCGCGAAGAAGAAGTAACCGCGGCGCGAGCCGCAGCCATCCGCCCCTCCCGCCCGGGAGGGGCTTTCGAAACGAAGCAGCAGGAAGAACCGCCGCCATGGCCGTCAAGATCGAGAAGAAAATCAAGGGCTACGCCGTCGTCACTCCCGAGGACAAGGCGAAGGCGGCGCAGGGCGAGTCGGTGCCGCGCGCCCAGGCCGAGGCCGAGCTGCCCACCGCCGACGTCATCCAGATGCACGAGCGCATCGAGCGCCCGGAAGTGCTGGTCGGCAGCACCTACAAGATCAAGTCGCCGCTGGTGGAGCACGCCATGTACGTGACCATCAACGACATCGTGCTCAACGCCGGCACCGAGCACGAGCAGCGCCGGCCGTTCGAGATCTTCATCAACTCCAAGTCCATGGAGCATTTCCAGTGGATCGTCGCGCTCACCCGGATCATGTCCGCGGTGTTCCGCAAGGGCGGCGACGTCACCTTCCTGGTGGAGGAGATGAAGGCGGTGTTCGACCCGAAGGGCGGCTACTTCAAGGCCGGCGGCGTGTACATGCCGTCGCTGGTGGCCGAGCTCGGCAGCATCGTCGAGGACCACCTCAAGTCCATCGGCCTGATCCACGACCCGGAGATGAGCCCGGAGCGCCGTGCGCTCATCGCCGAGAAGCGCGCCGCCTTCGAGGCCCGCTCAAAAAAAAACCCTGACGTAGAGCCGACCCGGGGTCGGCTGTCCGACGACCATCCCAACGAATCCATCGCCGTCACCGGCGAGGGCGCGAGCTTCCCGCCCTCGGCCACCATGTGCCACAAGTGCAGCACCAAGGCCGTCGTGATCATGGACGGCTGCGCCACCTGCCTGAACTGCGGCTATTCCAAGTGCGGCTGAGGCGCGCCGCCTGCCCGCCGGCGGCCGGCTGAGGTAAGCTGCCGCCGGACGGGCAGGAACGATGTCGCAGGAAAGGCCGCCGCTGCCGTTGCCGTTCGAGGAGATCATCGACCTGCTGCTCGATGCGGTCGTGATCGTCGACGCGGAAGGGCGCTACGTGTACGTGAGCGCCGCGTACGAGCGCATCTTCGGCTACGCGCCGGACGAGGTCATCGGCAAGCAGATGATCCACCTCGTGCACCCGGACGACCGCGAGAAGACGCTGGCCGCCGTGGGCGAGATCATGGCCGGCAAGGACAAGACCACGCTCGAGAACCGCTACATCCGCAAGGACGGCGAGGTCGTGCACATCATGTGGTCCGCGCGCTGGGTGCCGGAGCACGGCGTGCGCGTGGCGGTGGCGCGCGACATCAGCGCGCGGGTGCGCGCCGAGGCCACCCAGGCGGTGGTGTACGCGATCTCCGAGGCCGCGCACAACGCGCACAGCCTCGAGGCGCTGTACCGCACCATCCACCACGCGCTCGGCGGCCTGCTGCCGGCCGGCAACTGCTCGCTGGCGCTGCTCGACCCCGCCGACGACACCCTGCAGTTCGCCTACCACGTGGACGAGCGCGGCGGCGCGCCGGCGCCGCGGCCGGTGGCCGGCAGCGGCTACGCGGGCGAGGTGGTGCGCAGCGGCCGCAGCCTGGTGCTCGGGCCCTCGCGCCTGGCCGCGCCGGAGGCGGCGAACGACGACGAGATCCGCGGCGCGCGCTACTGGCTGGGCGTGCCGCTCAAGGGCGCGCGCGGCGGCGTGATCGGCGCGCTGGCGGTGAAGAGCTACTCGGAGGAAGCGCGCTTCAACGCGCGCGACGTGCTGTTGCTGAACTATGTCTCGACGCAGGTGGCCAACGCCATCGAGCGCCGCCGCCGGCGTCCCCCGCCGCGGCGTCGCAGCGGCGCCGGCGCCGGCTGACCCGCCGGCCGGCTAGCGCCGGTACACCCAGTGCCGCGACAGCAGGAACCCGACCACGCCCAGCGCGAGCTCCAGCGCCGGCTTCGCCAGCCACGCCCACTTCAGGCCGGCCACGTCGTCGATGTAGCCCATGGACCAGGTGCTGACCGCGGTGGTGCCCAGCCACATCGCCACGAAGCGCATGAGCTGGGTGCGGCCGACGGCGGTGTCCTCGCCGGCGAAGGTGATCTTGCCGTTGAGCCAGTAGCCGAGCAGGGCGCCGGCGATGCGGCCGCAGACATTGGCGGCCTCCACCTGCATGCCGTAGTGGGTGAGCAGCACCAGCACGCCCCAGTCGACGAGCCATTGCACGCCGCCGATCAGCAGGTAGTGGCGCGCGTGGCGGCCCAGGGTCATGGCGTGTCCTTCGCGGGCGGGATCCGCCACCACGCGACATTGTGCACCTCGAGCGCGGGCTGCGCGCCCAGGCGTTCCAGGCCGGCGGCGAGCGGCGGCGTCAGCGTCGCGGGCTTGAGGATGATCTCGGCGATGCCCTCGCGGCGCAGCAGCGCGGCCCAGGCGCTGCCGCTCGGATCGGTTTCCGCCTCGGCCGCCGCCAGCCGCATGTGCCACGAATACCAGGCGGTGGTGCGGCCGCGGTCGGTGAATTCGGCGTGGTACGGCTCGCTCAGCACCAGCACCGGCCCGCTGTCGGGCGCGCGCTCGCGGATCGCCGCGGCCAGCACGCGCTCCGGCGTGAAGCGTTCGAACAGCGGCGCATCGCGGCCGAGCGCCAGCAGGCTGCGCTTGATGGCGCCGTCGCGCAGGATCCAGCCCGCGTTGGGTTGCAGCGCCAGGTTGCCGAGGCAGGCGATCGCCACCAGCAGCGCCGCCGGGCGCGGCGGGCACCAGCGCTGCAGCGCCGCCGCGATCGCCGGCAGCAGCAGCACCATGCCCGGGTGCGCGTAGCGCGAGTACTGCATCGGCAGCATCGGCAGCGCCATCGCGAGGGTCGCGCACAGCGCGAGCACGCGCGCGCCGCGCGTGGCGAACGCGAGCGCCCACGCGCCCGCGAAGGCCACCGGCACCAGGCCGACCGCGCCGTCCCAGCCCTCCACGAACCGGCGCGAATGGAAGGTCATCTGCCAGGGCAGGTCCCAGTGCCAGCCCTGCTGCCAGAACGAATCCGTGAGCCGCGCGGTCTTGAAGTACGGCGAACCGAACACGTCGTTGAAGAGCGGCATCAGCGGATTGCCGGCGACCGACCACGCGTACGCATAGCTCGAGCCGCCGACCGCCACCGCGAGCAGCAGCGCGCCCGGCAGCAACCCGGGCTGCCGCCAGGCGCCGCGATGCCGCACGCCCGCCCAGAGGAGCAGCGGCAGGGCGACGACCGCATGCACCGGCTTCAGCGCGCACAGCAGTCCGAACAGCAACGCCGCGCAGGCCAGCCGGCGCCGACCCGCGCCGCGCTCGATCGCGACGACCGCCAGCCAGGTGGTCGTGGCCGCGGCGGCGGCCTCCGTCTGCATGCCGCCGAGCAGCACGGCGGTGCAGGGCAGCGAGGCGAACAGCGCCACCGCCGCCCAGCGCCAGGCGCCGCGCACGCCGACCAGCCCGCCCAGCCGCCACAGGCCGGCGGCGGTGATCGCGAACCAGCCGAGGTTCACCGCGCCGCGCGCCTCGGCGCGCGCCAGCACCTGCGGCACGGCCTGCAGGATGTCGCCCGCCCACGGCGCGTAGGACCAGACCTGGTTGCCGGGGTCGGCCGCGTAACGCGCGTGCTGCATCAGCCACCACGGCACGCCGAGGTGGTAGGCCAGGTCGTCGTACTGCATCGTCGGCGCCCAGGCCGCGGCCGAGGTCGCGCCCAGCAGCATCACCGCCCACGCCGCCACCGCCGGATGCGCGGCCACCGCGTCGCGCCACGCGGCCATGCCCTGCGCGAGCATCGGCCGCAGGCTGGCGCGGCGCCAGGCCAGCAGCGCGGCGGCCACGGGCAGGTAGAGCCACCACCGGTGCACCGGCAGCGGCAACAGCCAGCCCAGCGTCCCGGCGATCATCGCCAGGCCGCACACCCAGGCCAGCACCGGTTGCCCCGGTGCGACGATGCCGCCGAGCGCCGTGGCGACCGCCGCCAGCAGCACCGCAGCGAGGAAGGGCAGCGGCCCGGCCATCAGCACCGCCAGCGCCAGCCACACGACGCCGATCGCGGTGGCCCACGAACCGGCCTTCCACCGGCGCAGCGGCCAGGCCACCGCCGCCACCAGGGCCATCAGCAGCAGGATCTCGGCGAAGCGGTTGGTCGCCACCTTTTCGTACAGGCCGGTGGCGTAGAAACCGGTGGCGCACGCGAGCGCGCCCGCGCCCACGGCGCCGGTGGCAGCATGCGGGACCAGCGGGGCGAGGCGGGACGGGGTGCGCACGGGGCGGCAATCGTAGCAGGCCCGGCGCGGCTAGAATCGCGCCGAACCCCCGAACGAAAGGATTCCGGATGCCCGCGCCCCTGCACGTCGTGATCCTGGCCGCCGGCGAAGGCAAGCGCATGAAGTCGGCGCTGCCCAAGGTGCTGCAGCCGGTCGCCGCGCGGCCGATGCTGGCGCACGTGGTCGAGGCCGCGCGCGCGCTCGACCCGGCCGCCGTGCACGTCGTGCATGGCCACCGCGGCGAGCAGGTGCGCGCGGCGTTCGCCGCCGACGCCGGCCTGCGCTGGGCGGAACAGGCCCGGCAGCTGGGCACCGGCCACGCCGTGCAGCAGGCGCTGCCCGCCATCCCGGACGAAGCGCGCGTGCTGGTGCTGTACGGCGACGTGCCGCTGATCACCGCGGAGACGCTGCGGCGCCTGCTCGCCGCGCCCGGCGCGCTGGCGGTGCTGGCGGCCGAGCCGGCCGACCCGACCGGCTACGGCCGCATCGTGCGCGACGCCGGCGGCCGGGTCGCGCGCATCGTCGAGCAGAAGGACGCGGACGAAGCGCAGCGCGCGATCCGCCTGGTCAACACCGGCGTCGTCGCCGCCGACGCGGCGGCGCTGCGGCGCTGGCTGGGCGCGGTGCGCAACGACAACGCGCAGGGCGAGTACTACCTCACCGACGTGTTCGCGCAGGCCGCGGCCGAAGGCAGCCCGGCGGAGGTCGTGGTCGTGGCCGACCCGATGGAGGCCGAAGGCGCGAACGATCCCTGGCAGCTGGCGCAGCTCGAGCGCGCGTTCCAGCGGCGGGCGGTGCGCGCGCTGTGCGCGCAGGGCGTGCGCTTCGCCGACCCGGCGCGCGTGGACGTGCGCGGCCGCGTCGTCGCCGGCCGCGACGTCGAGGTGGACGTGGACGTGGTGTTCGAGGGCGAGGTGGTGCTGGGCGACGGCGTGCGCATCGGCCCGTTCACGCGCCTGCGCGACGTCGCGCTCGCCGCGGGCACCGCGGTCCGCGCGCACTGCGACCTCGAGGGCGCCCGCACCGAGGGTGCGGCCACCATCGGCCCGTTCGCGCGGCTGCGCCCGGGCACGGTGCTCGCCGAAGGCGTGCACGTCGGCAATTTCGTCGAGGCCAAGAACGCGACGCTCGGCCCGGGCAGCAAGGCCAACCACCTCACCTACCTGGGCGACGCGCGCATCGGCGCGCAGGTCAACGTCGGCGCCGGCACCATCACCTGCAACTACGACGGCGTGAACAAGTCCACCACCACCATCGGCGACGGCGCCTTCATCGGCTCCAACAGCGCACTGGTGGCGCCGGTGACGATCGGCGCGGGCGCCACCATCGGCGCCGGCTCGGTGATCACCAGCGACGCGCCCGAGGGCAAGCTCACCCTGGCCCGCGGCCAGCAGCGCACCGTGGACGGCTGGCGGCGCCCGCAGAAGAAGCCGTGACCCTCTGGATCGCGGTCTACGCCGTCGGCGCGGTGCAGGCGGCGATGCTCGCGGCGGCGCTGTGGCGGCGCGAAGCCAACCCGCGGGCCAACCGCATCCTGGCCGCGTGGCTGGCCATCATCGCCGCGGACCTCGCGGTCAAGGCGACCTGGCTCGCGACGCATGCGCCCGCGTGGCGCACGGCGTGGATCGTGGCCACGCTGCTGCCGTCGCTCTACGCCAGCCTGTTCTACCTCTACGTGCGCGCGCTGACCACCGGCCGCGGCCTGCGACCGCGCGACCTGCTGCACGCCTCGGTGCCCGCCGCCACCGGCGCGGCCATGCTGCTGCGCTTCGCCGCGGGCGCGATGCCCTCCGATCACGGCGGGTGGCACGCCGCGTGGTTCGATCCGCTGCTGTTCGGCTGGGCGGCGTTCTGGCTTGGCGCAGCGCTGTTGCGCGTGCAGCGCTACCGCCGCGGCATGCGCGAGCGCCGCGCCGACGCCGACCGCCTGTCGCTGCGCTGGATCGTGGTGCTGGCCGCGTGCCAGCTCGTGATCTGGACGATCGCGGTGCTGCAGTGGCGGTTCCGCCTGCCCTACGTGGACTACTTCCTGATCTACGGCGCCGTGGCCGCGTGGGTGTGCATCGTCGGCTGGTCGAGCCTGGCGCATCCGCCCGTGGTGGAACTGCCGGAGCAGGACGCGGCTGCGCCCGGCACGCCGGGCGCGGACGCCGGCGGCGCCGGCGCCACCGCGGCGGACGACGACCCGCGCTTCCCCGAGGTGGAGGCGCGCCTCGCCCGCCTGATGCAGGAAGAGGCGCTGTACCGCGAGCCCGCGTTGGCCATCGGCAAGCTGGCGCGGCGCAGCGGCTACCCGGAATACCTCGTGTCCGCGGTGATCAACCGCAGGCTCGGCGGCAACTTCTGGGAGTACGTGAACCGCCACCGCATCGCGGCCGCCTGCGCGGCGCTCGCCGACCCGGCGGACACGCGCACCATCCTCGAGATCGCCTACGACGTCGGCTTCACCTCCAAGTCCACGTTCAACGCCTCGTTCAAGCGGCTCACGGGCGCCACGCCGAGCGCCTGGCGCGCCGGCGCGACCCGCGCAGCAGCAGGAAGCACGCCGCGAGGTTGAACAGCCAGCACGCCCACGCGGCGAACGTGTACACCGGCAGGAACGGCAGGCCCATCGCGAGGCCGGTCCCCAGGATCAGCCGCAGGCTGATCGCCGAGGCGGTCAGGGCGACGCTGTAGGCCATCCAGGTGCGGTGCCGGGCGGTGTCGCCGGTGGCGGCGAGGAACACGCCGTGGGCGGTGACCATCAGCCACAGCAGCGACAGCAGGGTGAATGCGATGCGCGTCGGCGGCCAGGATCGCGCCGGCGTACAGCCAGCCGGCGGTGCGGTGCACGGCCGGCCAGCGCCGGCGCAGCCAGTCTTCCAGCTGCAGCGGCGCCAGGACCAGCGCGAGGCCGGCGCCGAAGAAGTGCGCGGGCACGTCGAGGCCGGACCCCGCGAAGCGCGCGGCGAACGGGTTGCCCGGCTCGAAGGCCCGGTACAGCCAGGCGAGGGCATAGCCGCCGGTGACGAGGCAGGCGAGCGCGAAGGTGGAACGGGCGAGCCAGGACGGCATGGCGGCGATTCGGGCGGACATGGACAGCCTCCTTCGGGGGAAGAAGGCACCAGCGTCGGCGCCAGGCGGGCCGGCGTCGTCCGGATCGGCGGATCCGGACGCCCGGGACGCCCGGGCGCGCGCCTGCGCGCTAGGGGCCGCGGCCGGGGCAGCCGGGCGTCGGCCCCCTGGCTACTCGACGGTGACGGACTTGGCGAGGTTGCGCGGCTTGTCCACGTCGGTGCCGCGGGCCAGCGCCGCGTGGTAGGCGAGCAGCTGCACCGGGATCGCGTGCACCACGGGCGAGAGCACGCCCACGTGCCGCGGCGTGCGGATCACGTGCACCTGCTCGGACTCGCCGAAGTTGCTGTCCGCGTCGGCGAACACGAACATCTCGCCGCCGCGGGCGCGCACTTCCTGGATGTTGGACTTGACCTTCTCCAGCAGCGCGTCGTTGGGCGCGATCACCACCACCGGCATCGCCGCGTCCACCAGCGCCAGCGGCCCGTGCTTCAGCTCGCCCGCCGGGTAGGCCTCGGCGTGGATGTAGGAGATCTCCTTGAGCTTGAGCGCGCCCTCGAGCGCGATCGGGTAGTGCACGCCACGGCCGAGGAACAGCGCGTGCTCCTTGGGCGCGAACAGCTCGGCCCAGGCCACGATCTGCGGTTCCAGGTTCAGCGCGTGCTGCACGTCGCCGGGCAGCCGGCGCAGCGCGTCCAGCAGTTCCGCCTCGCGTACGGCGTCGAGCCGGCCGCGCAGCTTGGCGAGCGTGGCGGCGAGCGTGAACAGCGCCACCAGCTGGGTGGTGAACGCCTTGGTCGAGGCCACGCCGATCTCGGCGCCGGCGCGGGTGTAGTACACCAGCCGGCTGGCGCGCGGGATCGCGCTTTCCGGCACGTTGCAGATGGAGAGCGTGCGGTCCTGGCCCTGCGCCTTCGCGTACTTCAACGCCTCCATCGTGTCCAGCGTCTCGCCGGACTGGGAAATCGTCACCACCAGCTGCTTGGGATCGGCGACCACGTCGCGGTAGCGGTACTCGCTGGCGATGTCCACCGCGCAGGGCAGGCCGGCGAGCGCCTCGATCCAGTAGCGCGCGGTCAGGCCGGCGTAGTAGCTGGTGCCGCAGGCCAGGATCTGCACCGACGCCACGTCGCGCAGCACCGCGCCCTCGGGATCGTTGAACAGCGCGGGGCCGAACGCCGCGTTGTCCATGATCGCCTCGATGGTGTCGGCGATGGCGCGCGGCTGTTCGTGGATCTCCTTCTGCATGAAATGGCGGTACGGGCCGAGCTCGAGCGACGCCAAAGACACGTCCGAGACGTGGGTCTCGCGTTCGACCGGCGCGCCGGAGGCGTCGAACACGCGCACGGCCTCGCGCGTGACCTCGGCGGTGTCGCCCTCCTCGAGGAAGACGACGCGGCGCGTGGACGAGACGATGGCCGAGACGTCGGAGGCGATGAAGTTCTCGCCGTCGCCCAGGCCCAGCAGCAGCGGGCAGCCCATGCGCGCCGCCACCATGCGGTCGGGGTCGCGCTTGTCGATCACCGCCAGCGCGTAGGCGCCGTGCAGTTCGCGCACCGCGGCCTGCAGCGCCTCGAGCAGCGTCTTGCCCTGCCGGCGGTAGTAGTGGATGAGGTGGGCGATGACCTCGGTGTCGGTCTGCGACTCGAAGGCGTAGCCCAGCGCCTGCAGGCGCTCGCGCTGCGCTTCGTGGTTCTCGATGATGCCGTTGTGGACGAGCGCGAGCTCGCCATGGCTGATGTGCGGGTGCGCGTTGCCCTCGGTCACGCCGCCGTGGGTGGCCCAGCGGGTGTGGCCGATGCCGAGCCGGGCGTGGAAGCCCTCGGCCTCGGCGGCCGCCTCCATCTCGGCCACGCGGCCGGTGCGGCGCACGCGGCGGACGTCGTCGCCGTCCACCACCGCCAGGCCGGCGGAGTCGTAGCCGCGGTACTCGAGCCGCTTCAGCCCGTCGATCAGCACCGGCACCACGTCGCGGTTGGCGATCGCACCGACGATTCCGCACATGGTCCGGGTCTCCTGGGTGGGGGCGCGCCAGTTTAGCCGGCCGCGGCGTCCGCCGGACGTGTCCGCGGACGCCCGGACGCCGGCAGGGCGCCCGCAAGCCCTTGTCGCTGCAACGTTCCGGGGTTGGCACGCATCCTGCTTTGACTGTGGCAGGACCGTTGGACAGGACCCCCATGAGCATCCGCGACACCTCCGCCCAGGACCGCCCCGTCGCCGCCACCGGCGGTGGGTCCCCGCGCAACCGCAAGCGCCGCCAGTCCCTCGTCGTGGGCGGCGTTGCGGCTGGCGTGCTGCTGCTCGCCGCCTGGCTGGTCTCCGGCTGGGCGGCGGGCAGCCGCTCGATCGACGGCGCGCGCCTGCGCATCGCGGAGGTGCGTCGCGGCGACCTGGTGCGCGACATCTCGGCCGAGGGCCGGGTGATCGCCGCCAACAGCCCCACGCTGTACGCCATCGCCGGCGGCACCGTCACCCTGAAGGTGGTGGCCGGCGACGCGGTCAAGAAGGGCGCTGCGCTGGCGGAGATCGACAGCCCCGAGCTGCGCAGCCGGCTCGCGCAGGAGGAAGCGACGCTGGCCAGCCTCGAGGCCGAGGCCAGCCGCGCCGAGCTCGATGCCGAGCTGGCGCGCTCCACCGCGCTGCGCGCCCTGGACCAGGCGCGGATCACGCGCCAGGCCGCGGCGCGCGACCTGGAGCGCAACCAGCGCGCGTACGAGGGCGGGGCGGTGGCGCAGGTGGACGTGGCGCGCGCCGAGGACGCCCTGCGCAGCGCCGACATCGGCCTGCAGCACGCCGAGCAGGAATACGGCCTGCATGCGCGCGGCGCGGGCCTGGACATCCGCAACCGCCGCCTGCTCGCCGACCGCCAGCGCGAGGTGGTGACCGAACTGCGCCGGCAGGTGGACGCGCTGACGCTGCGCGCGCCGTTCGACGGCCAGGTCGGCCAGGTGCAGGTGGCGCAGCGCGCCAACGTCGCGGCCAACGCGCCGGTGCTGAGCGTGGTGGACCTGTCGAAGTTCGAGGTCGAGATCCGCGTGCCGGAGAGCTTCGCCCGCGACCTCGCCATCGGCATGCCGGCGCAGATCGCCACCTCCGGAGGCCAGCCCTTCGCCGGCGAGGTCGCCGCGGTGTCGCCGGAAGTGGTCAACGGCGAGGTCACCGCGCGCGTCCGCTTCAAGGACCGGCAGCCGCCCGGCCTGCGCCAGAACCAGCGCCTGTCCGTGCGCATCCTGCTCGACACCCGCCGCAACGTGCTGATGGTGGACCGCGGCCCGTTCCTGGAGCAGGGCGGCGGCAACAGCGCCTACGTCATGGACGGCGACGTCGCGGTCAAGCGCCCGATCCGCACCGGCGCCTCCAGCCTCGGCGCGGTGGAGATCGTCTCCGGCGCGAAGGAAGGGGACCGCATCGTGGTCTCCGGCAGCGAACTGTTCGGCGACGAGGAACGCGTCGTCGTCAACTGAACCCCAACCCGTGGAGCCGACCCGTGGTCGGCTCCTCCCGCCCCCGATCAGGCCGAGCATGGCTCGGCTCTACAGAGAAAAAGGAACAACGCCATGCTCGAGATGCGCCAGGTCAGCAAGGTCTACCGCACCGAACTCGTCGAGACGCACGCGCTGCGCGCGCTCGACCTGCACGTGCGCGAGGGCGAATTCGTCGCGGTCACCGGCCCGTCGGGTTCCGGCAAGACCACCTTCCTCAACATCGCCGGCCTGCTGGAGACCTTCACCGGCGGCACCTACCTGCTCGACGGCCAGGACGTGAGCGGCCTGTCGGACGATGCGCGCTCGAAGCTGCGCAACCAGAAGATCGGCTTCATCTTCCAGAGCTTCAACCTGATCCCGGACCTGAACCTGTTCGACAACTGCGAGGTCCCGCTGCGCTACCGCGGCATGCCCGCCGCCGAGCGCCGCCGCCGGATCGAGGAGGCGCTGTCGCAGGTCGGCCTGGGCTCGCGCATGAAGCACTACCCGGCCGAGCTCTCCGGCGGCCAGCAGCAGCGCGCCGCAATCGCCCGCGCGCTCGCCGGCTCGCCGCGCCTGCTGCTCGCCGACGAGCCCACCGGCAACCTCGACTCGCAGATGGCGCGCGGGGTGATGGAGCTGCTCGAGGACATCAACGCCAAGGGCACCACCATCGTGATGGTGACCCACGACCCCGAGCTGGCCGCGCGCGCGCAGCGCAACGTCCACATCGTGGACGGCATGGCCACCGACCTGAGCGTCGAGCCCAGCCTGAGCCGCCTCGCCTCGGCGTCGCTGGCCGAAACGCAGCGCTGAGGAGGCCGCGCCATGTTCGCCTACTACTTCGACCTCGCCTTGCGCAGCTTCCGGCGCAACAAGGTCCTGACCGCACTGATGGTGCTCGCGATCGCGCTCGGCATCGGCGCGAGCATGACCACGCTCACCGTGTTCCACGTGCTCTCCGGCGACCCGATCCCGACCAAGAGCGACCGCCTGTTCTACCCCCAGCTCGATCCGGCCACGATGAACGGCTACACCCCCGGCGAGGAGCCGGAGGAGCAGATGACGCGCTACGACGCCGAGGAGCTGCTGCGGCAGAAGCGCGCGATGCGCCAGGCCATGATGACCGGCGGCAGCGTGGCGGTGGTGCCGGAGAAGGCCGGGCTGACGCCGTTCTACGTGGACGCGCGCTACACCAGCGCCGACTTCTTCCCGATGTTCGAGACGCCGTTCCTGTTCGGCGGCGGCTGGAGCGCCGCCGAGGACGCGCGCCACGACCGGGTGGTGGTCCTGTCGAAGGAGCTCAACGAGCGGGTGTTCGCCGGCGGCAACAGCGTCGGCCGCTCGATCCGCCTGGGCGACGCGGAGTTCCGCGTGGTCGGCGTGCTCGACGCCTGGCGCCCGGTGCCCAAGTTCTACGACCTGACCTCGCAGAACTTCGGCGTCCCGGAGCAGGCCTTCCTGCCGTTCTCGACTTCGCGCGACCTGCGCATGGAACGCAACGGCAGCATGAACTGCTGGGCCAACATCGGCGGCGACGATCCGGAGGGCAACACCGGCGTCAACGCGCCCTGCGCCTGGATCCAGTACTGGGTGGAGCTCGAGTCGCCGGCACAGGCGAAGGAGTACCTGCAGTACCTGCGCGATTACTCCGAGCAGCAGCGCGCGAGCGGCCGCTTCGAGCGCCCGACCAACGTGCGCCTGCGCAACGTGATGGAGTGGCTGGCCTTCCAGGAGGTCGTGCCGCGCGACGTGCGCATGCAGGTGTGGCTGGCGTTCGGCTTCCTGCTGGTGTGCCTGCTGAACACGGTCGGCCTGCTGCTGGCCAAGTTCCTGCGCCGCGCCAACGAGATCGGCGTGCGCCGCGCGCTCGGCGCCTCGCGCCGCGCGATCTTCGCGCAGTGCCTGGTCGAGGCCGGCACGGTCGGCCTGGCCGGCGGCGTGCTCGGCCTCGGCCTCGCCTGGCTCGGGCTGTGGGCGCTGCGCCAGCAGTCCAGCGGCGTCGCGGACATCCTGCACCTCGACCTGCCGATGCTGGCCACCACCTTCGTGCTTTCGGTCGTCGCCAGCATGCTCGCGGGCCTGGTGCCGGCCTGGCAGGCCTGCCAGCTCGCGCCGGCGATGCAGCTGAAGTCGCAGTAACCCCTACCGGAGACCCACCATGGAACTGCGCCCCATCCTTTCCACGCTGCGCCGGCACAAGACCGCCTCGGCGCTGATCGTGCTCGAGATCGCGCTGAGCTGCGCGATCATCTGCAACGCCCTGTTCCTCATTTCCGGCCGCCTGGAGCGCATGGACCGGCCCAGCGGCATGGCCGAGGAGGAACTCGTGCGCGTGCAGGTCACCGGCGTCGGCACCGACGACAACGCCACCGCCCGCACCGAGAGCGACCTGGCCCTGCTGCGCGCCATCCCGGGCGTGAAGTCGGCCAGCATCGTCAACCAGGTGGTGTACGACGGCAGCTCCTGGAACAGCGGCGTCAACCTGTCGCCGGACCAGACCCACATCACCCTCAGCGCCTCGATCTACCTGGGCGACGCGAAGCTGCCGGAGACCATGGGCCTCAAGCTCGTGGCCGGCCGCACCTTCAATCCGGACGAAATGGTCAAGTGGGCGGTGGCGAACTCGCCCGGCTACGACGCGGCGCCGCCGGTGGCGATCATCACCACCGACATGGCGAAGAAGCTGTGGCCGGGCGAGGACCCGATCGGCAAGACGCTGTACAGCTGGGGCGACGCCGGCACCCGCGTGGTCGGCGTGGTGGAACAGCTGGCGCGTCCCAACGAGATCGGCGGTGCGGCCGCGCACTACTACTCGATGCTGCTGCCGATCGAGCCCGACTACACCGTCGGCGGCCGCTACCTGGTCCGCACCGAGCCCGGCCGCCGCGAGGAGGTGCTGAAGGCCGCGGTGGACGTGCTGCAGAAGAACGGCCCGACCCGCATCATCCTGAACCAGGGCACGCTGGACCAGATGCGTGCCGCCTACTACCGCCAGGACCGCTCGATGGCCTGGATGCTCGTGATCGTGTGCGTAGCGCTGCTGGTGGTGACCGCGCTCGGCATCGTCGGCCTCGCCAGCTTCTGGGTGCAGCAGCGCACCAAGCAGATCGGCGTGCGCCGCGCGCTGGGCGCCACCCGCACCCAGATCCTGCGCTACTTCCAGACCGAGAACTTCCTGCTCGCGACCGCGGGCATCGTGCTCGGCATGATGATGGCGTACGGGCTCAACCAGGTGCTGATGGCCAAGGCCGAGCTGCCGCGGCTGCCGGCGCTGTACCTGCCGGTGGGCGCCCTGGTGCTGTGGCTGCTCGGGCAGCTGTCGGTGCTCGGCCCGGCGCGCCGCGCCGCGGCGGTGCCGCCGGCCGTCGCCACCCGCAGCGTCTGACCCTGGCCGGCCGGAGGACACGGACATGATCGACGATCCCGTCACCCTGGTGCTCTCGCTGCTGCTGGCGCCGTTCCTGTCCGCCGGCCGGCTGTTCGACCTGATGCGGTCGGGCTGACCGGGGGATCGGGTATAAGGACGCCCATGCCGACGATCCTGGTCATCGACGACAACCCGGCGGTCGCCACCGCGCTGGAGACGCTGTTCTCGCTGCACGACATCGCCACCCGCGCGGCGACCACGCCGGAGGAAGGGCTGGCGCTGCTGGCGCGCGAGCGCATCGACCTGGTGGTGCAGGACATGAACTTCCGCGCCGACACCACCTCCGGCGAGGAAGGCGCGGCGCTGTTCGCGCGCATCCGCGAGGCGCACCCGGACCTGCCGGTGATCCTGCTCACCGCCTGGACCCACCTCGAGGCTGCGGTCGAGCTGGTGCGCGCCGGCGCCGCCGACTACCTGGCCAAGCCCTGGGACGACCGCAAGCTGCTGGCCACGGTGAACAACCTGCTCGAGCTCGCGGAGACGCGCCGCGCGCTCGCGCAGGCGCAGGGCCGCGAGCAACGCCGCCGCGCGGCGCTGGCGCGCGAGCTCGACCTGCGCGGCTTCGTGTTCGCCGACGCCGCCAGCGAACGCGTGCTGGCCCTGGCCGGGCAGGTGGCGCGCTCGGAGCTGCCGGTGCTGGTCACCGGCCCCAACGGCGCGGGCAAGGAGAAGATCGCGGAGATCCTGCACGCCAACTCGGCGGTGAAGGACGGCCCGTTCGTCGCGCTCAACTGCGGCGCCATCCCCGCCGACCTCATCGAGGCCGAGCTGTTCGGCGCCGAGGCCGGCGCCTACACCGGCGCCTCGAAGTCGCGCGAGGGCAAGTTCGAGGCCGCCGACGGCGGCACGCTGTTCCTCGACGAGATCGGCACGCTGCCGCCGGCGGGGCAGGTGAAGCTGCTGCGCGTGCTCGAGACCGGCCGCTTCCAGCGCCTGGGCAGCAACCGCGAGCAGCAGGTGAAGGTGCGGGTGGTGAGCGCGACCAACGCCGACCTGCCGGCGCTGATCCGCGAAGGCCGGTTCCGCGAGGACCTTTACTACCGCCTCAACGCGATCGAGCTGCGGCTGCCGCCGCTGGCCGAGCGGCCGGACGACATCCTGCCGCTGGCGCGCCATTTCCTGCCGGACGGCAAGCGCCTGTCGGAAGGCGCGGTGCGCGCGTTGCTCGCGCACCGCTGGCCGGGCAACGTGCGCGAGCTGCGCAACGCCATCCAGCGCGCGGCGCTGCTGGCGCGCGGCGCGGAGATCGGCGCGGCCGACCTCGGCCTGCCCGAACCCGCGGCGGCCGCCGCGGCCGGCGACGCGTCCGACGCAGGCGCCGCGGCGGGCGAGCCGGACCGCGCCGCGATCGAGGCCGCGCTGGAGCGCAATGGCGGCGTGCTCGCGCAGGCTGCCGCCGAGCTCGGCCTGTCGCGCCAGGCGTTGTACCGGCGCATGGAGCGCCATGGCATCACCCGCAGCGCCGCCGCCGCGGACTGAACCATGGCCCGGCTGCGCCAGCGCATCCCGCTCAGCCTGCAGTTCACCGGGCTGGCGCTGGTCTACCTGGTCGCGGCGGCGGCGCTGGCGGTGGTCATCGCGCAATGGCTGCGCCCGGCCTGGGCGGCGCTGCTCGCGGCGGGGCTGCTGGCGCCGCTGCTGGCCTACCACGTGCGGCGCGTGTTCGCGCCGATGCAGTCGCTGTTCCGCGCGCTGGCCGGCAGCGTCGCCAGCTACGAGGACGGCGACTTCTCGTTCTCGGTGAGCTGGGACGGGCGCGACGAGCTGGGCGAGCTGGTCGCCAGCCACCAGGCGCTGGGCGACGCGCTGCGTGCGCAGCGGCTGAGCCTGGTGCAGCGCGAGCTGCTGCTCGACACCATGGTGCAGAACACGCCGGTGGCGATGGTGCTGGTGGACCCGTCGCGGCGGGTGGTGCACGCCAACATCGCCGCGCGCAAGCTGCTCGGCGACGGCCACAAGCTCGAGGGACAGTCGTTCGACGCGCTGCTGGCGCACAGCCACGAGGCGCTGCGCGAGGCCTTCGAGCGAGGCGGCGACGGCATGTTCAGCGTCGGCGAGGCGGACGAGGAGGAGGTGTACCACCTCGCGCGCCGCACCTTCCGCCTCAACGGCCGCCCGCACGAGCTGGTGCTGCTGCGCCAGCTCACCGCGGAACTGCGCCGGCAGGAGGTGCAGACCTGGAAGAAGGTGATCCGGGTGATCAGCCACGAGCTCAACAACTCGCTGGCGCCGATCGCCTCGCTGGCGCATTCGGGCGCGGAGCTGCTGCGCCGCGGCCAGCACGAGCGCCTGCCCACCGCGCTGGCGACGATCGAGGAGCGCGCGCGGCACCTCGAGGGCTTCATCCGCGACTACGCGCACTTCGCCAAGCTGCCGGCGCCGCGGCTGGAGCCGGTGCCGTGGCGGCGTTTCGTCGCGCAGCTGCAGAGCCAGGTGCCGTTCGTGGCCGAGGGTGCGGGCGACGAGCGCGTCGGCCGCTTCGACCAGGCCCAGCTCGAGCAGGCGCTGCTCAACCTGCTGAAGAACGCGCACGAGTCCGGTTCGCCGCCGGGCGAGGTGAAGCTGGCGCTGCGCCGCGCCGGCGACGGCTGGCGCCTGGACGTGCTCGACCGCGGCAGCGGCATGAACGAGGCCGTGCTCGCCAACGCGCTGCTGCCCTTCTATTCGACCAAGCGCCACGGCACCGGCCTGGGCCTGGCGCTGGCGCGCGAGATCGCCGAGGCGCACGGCGGCCGCATCTCGCTGGTCAACCGCGAGGGCGGCGGGCTCTGCGTGACGATGGTCCTGCCCGACTGATCAGCGGCGCGGCGTCGCGGCACGGGTGTCGGCGCCCGCTGCCACCTGCAGCGTCGCCAGCGCGCGGCGCTTGCGTTCCGGCGTGATCGCCGCCGTGCAGTCGCGCGGCACCCACACCGGGAACTCGCGCATGTTCGCGTCCAGCGCGGTGGCGAGGATGCACGAGTCCGTCGCCACGCCGGCGAGCACCAGCCCGTCCACGCGCAGCTGCGCCAGCAGCACCGGCAGCGCCGTGCACAGGAATGCGGAGTGCTTGGGCTTGAGCACGTAGTAATGGCCCTCGCAGGGCGCGAGCCGGTCGGCCACCCCGCCGGCGTCGCCGCCGGCCTCGCGGCAGGCCGCGACGAGGTCGGGGAAGCCGCCCTGCCACTGCATCCAGTTGTCGTTGCAGTACACGACGGGGTGTCCGGCACGGTCGAAACGTTCGCGCAGCCGCAGCACTGCCGGCACGATGCGGCGCGTCGCGCGGCCGAGCGCGTCGCCGCCGGGGAAGTCGAAGTGGTTCACCACGTCCACGAGCAGCAGCGCGGGACGGCGCGATGGGAAGCGGGCGGCCTTGTTCATGGAAGCGTGCAGGAAGCGCGTGCGGGTCCGCACGAGTGTCGCGTGCGCGCATTCAACATCGCGTCACGGTCAATTGACGCGCGCTGGCGGAGATTGTGCGTGCCGGCGCAACGCGTGCCGGCCTCAAGGAAACCAGGAGAAACAACATGGCGAACCAGAACCAGGAAGGCGGCATGAACCGCCGGCAGGGCCAGGGACAGGACGGCGGCAACCAGAACCGCCAGGACGGCGGGATGAACCGCGAGCAGGAAGGCCAGCAGCGCCAGGCCGGTTCGCGCAACCTCGAGGAAGGGCAGGACCAGGGCCAGGGCCAGGGCCGCCAGCAGGGTAGCAACCGCCAGGACGGCACCGCGGAGTGACCTCGACGCCGGAGGGCCCGCGCGGCCTTCCGGTGTTTTTCGTTTTCGATTCGCGCCTTCTTCCACGCAGGAGCGACGCGACCGCACCGGGTGATCCCGTCGTGCCCGGCCAGGCCGGACTGCCGCTCCTGCGCCTTCCACGACGAAGCCCGCACCGCCGGATGACCGGCGACGCGGGCTTTCGTTGCGCCCGCGGCGGGCGCCGCCTACTGCATCCGGCCCAGGGCGGCGTCGGCGCCGGTCATCGAGGCGGCTTCGGCGATCGCGGCCATGCCTTCCTCCGACTGCTTCCACGCCGCGTACTGCTCGTCGAGCGCGGCCCGTTCCTCGGCGCTGAACAGCTCGCGCGCCATGCGGAACATGGTGTTCTCCTCTTCCTTCGCGTGATGGTCGATGAACTCGCCGAACACCTTGGCACGGCCCGCGAACTCGGGGGTGCCGACGTCCGCCTCGTGCACGTCCGGCATCACCGTCTGCTCGACGGCGCGATGCTCTTCCACGGCTTCGGCGTAGGTCTTCTGGCCGTCGCGCTCGGCGCGCTCGCGGAACGCCGGGTAGAACACCGCCTCCTCCCACTTCGCATGCGGCAGCAGGCCCTGGTCGATCTTCGCCAGCAGCTGCGCCCGGGTCTTCTCGGCGCGGTCGGTGGTGTCGTTGAGCTGCTCGAACAGGCCGCGCAGCTCGTCGTGCTCGGCCTTGAGGGTCTTGAGGATGTCGCGTGCCATGGGGGTGTGCTCCGGTGTGGGTCCGGACACTGTGGTGGCAGCGGCATGCAGCGGCCGTGAAGCCGCCCGCGGCGGCGCGGCGGCCATTCATCCGGATTTCGCGCGCGTTTCATCGCCGTCGCGCTATCGCTGGGACGTCCCCCACCATGCAGGACGGATGCCATGTCCAAGCGCGAGCTGATCGAACCCAATCCCGGCGACAAGCGCTACGTGCGCCGCGACGAGCAGGGCCGGTTCAACGAAAGCGACGACGTCGGCCGCTCGCTGGCGGCGGACCGCCGCCAGCGGGCGAAGACCGAGTCGAAGCCCGGCCAGGGCGACCGCGGCGACCGCAAGCGCTGACGGCCGCCGCGCGCGCTAGCGCCCCGGCGCGTAGCGCAGCACCAGGCTCCATTCGCGGCCGGGTTGCGCGTAATAGGCGGCGGTCTCGTAGTCGCGGTCGAACGCGTTGCGCAGCGCCGCCTGCAGCGTCCAGCCGGCGCCGAGCGCGCGCTCGGCGCGCAGGTCCACCGTGGCGTAGCCGCCCATGCGGATCGTGTTCTGCACGTCGTCGTAGCGCGCCCCCTGGGCGACGATGCTGGCGCCGAGGCGCCACGCGCCCAGCGTGCGGTCGGCATCCACGCGCGCGGTGCGGCGCGAGCGGCGCGGCAGCAGCCGGTCGCGCGCGGCGTCGCTGCGGTTGCGCGGATCCATGAACGTGGCCTGCGCCGACAGCGCCCAGCCGGCGAGCGTCGCGCCGGCGCCGAGCTCGGCGCCGCGGATGCGCGCGCTGTCGATGTTGTTGGCCACGAAGATCGTCGGGTCGTACACGATCAGGTCGTCCACCACCGTGCGGTAAGCGGCGAGCGACCAGTGCCAGCCGTCGAGCCGCTGCGCCACGCCGAGCTCCGCGCTGCGCGAGGTCTCCGGCTGCAGCGCCGGATTGCCGTAGAACGGGAAGTACAGCTCGTTGAAGCTCGGTGCCTTGAACGCGCTGCCGACGCTGGCGGTGAAGCGCAGGCCGTGCGCCGCGTCCATGCCCCACGCCAGGCTGCCGGTGTCGTGGCCGCCGAACTGGCTGTCGGCGTCGTGGCGCGCGGCCACCTGCAGGTCGTGGCGGCCGAAGCGGCCCTGGTACTGCGCGAAGGCGGCGCGGTCGGTGCGCAGCGCGTCGAAGGCGTTGAAGCCGCCGGACACGCCGCCGCTGTCGCGCGACCAGTCCGCGCCCACGCTGAGCAGCCGTCCCGCGCCGAGCGCGACGTCGGCCTGCACGCCGGCGCTGTCGCGGTGGGTGGAGAAGCGGTCGGTCGGCACGCCGCCGAGGAAGTTGTCCGAACTGTCGGTGTTGCGGCCCGCGCTGAACTGCAGGTCCACGCGTGCGCCGTCGTAGCGCAGCCGGCCGCCGACCACCTGCTGCACGGTATCGGAAACGTCCGGCAGGCCCCAGGCCGGATCGCCGTCGTATTCGTTGCGTCCTTCGGCGCGCAGCGCATGCACGTCGGCCTTCCACGCCGCGCCGAGGTCGAGGCCGCCGCGCAGCGAGACGCCGTTGTTGCGGTAGCCGTCGCGGTCCGGGTCCGGGTGGTCCACGCCGCAGCCGGCGAAGAACGGCGTGGCCAGGCCGCGGCAGGCGTTGATGCCCTCGTCGGACTGGTGGGTGGCGTCCACGCCCAGCCAGGCGCGCGTGCCGCCGAGGTCCAGGCCGGCGCCGGCCTCGCGCAGGCCGTGGCTGCCGGCGCCCACGCGTGCGCGCACCTGCGTGCCGGCGCGCGGGCCGCGGGTGAACACCTGGATCACGCCGCCGATCGCCTCGCTGCCGTACAGGCTCGAGCGCGGGCCGCGCACGATCTCGATGCGCTCGACCAGCTCGAGCGGGATGTCCTGCAGCGCGGTGAGGCCGGAGGTCGCCGAACCCACGCGCACGCCGTCCACCAGGAACAGCGTGTGGTCGGACTCGGTGCCGCGCATGAACAGCGTGGACACCTTGCCGCGGCCGCCCTGGTTGGCGAGGTCGATGCCGGCGCGGCCGCGCAGCAGTTCCTGCAGCGACTGCGCCTGGCTGTGCTCGATCTGCGCGCGGTCGATCACGTCCACCGCGGCCAGCGCCTGGGCGGCATCGGTGGCGGTGCGCGTGCCCGTCACCACCACGTCGGGCAGGCGGGTGGGCGCCTCCTGCGCCGCGGCGTCCTGCGCGGCGGAGGGCCGGGGCAGGGCGAGCAGCAGCGCGAGCGGCAGCAGCGCGGCGCGCATGCCGCGCAGGGGCGTGGTGTCGGTGTTCGTGTTCGGGGCGGTCCGGTGCGTCGTCATCATGGCGTCTCCAGCGCGCACACCCGCGCGCGCAGAAAGGGAAAGGAGCCGCAGCGGGGAGAGGCGGGACGGAAGCGGGCCGGAGGATCGGAGCGCGCAGGCTTCGGGCGCGGAACGGGACCGGCATCGCCGCCGCAGCGCCCTCCGCGCCGCAACCAGTCTGCTCCGTGGCCGGTCTCCGGACTCGCAAGGGAGGGAACGGTCCCTCGGGCGGTGGCGCCTTCCCGTGCCTGCGCACAGTGGCGGATGCCACGCCTTGCCTTGCCTACCGTTGCGGGGGCAGTGCCGGAATGGCCGCATCGGCTGCGGCGCCACCGGCTTCCCGTTTCAACCCATTGGCAGGACGCCGCCGGGTCACCGCGAAGCGAGGGGGATTGTACGGGATCGCGGCCGCGCCGCGCGGCTCAGTCGTCCGCGTCGGCCGCGGGCACGTCGTCGTGGTCGCCGAACGCCGGCAGGGGGTCGTCGGGTTCGTCCATGCGCGTGGTGGTCACCGGCGCCGCCACCGGGCGGCCGCGCGGCGGCGGCAGTTGCGCGATCGCGGCTTCGGCCGCGGCGACGAGCTCGGCGCGGCGCGCCTCCGACACTTCCTGCCAGTGGGTGTCGTTGATCGCGCCCTCGATGGCGTACAGCAGGTTGAGGCCCGGGCGGAAGCCGGCGCGGCGCACGCGCATGTAGGCCTCCACCGGGCCCGCCGCGGCGAGGTCCTCGAGCGTGCGCAGGCCGACCTGGCGCAGCCAGGCCGCCGACTTCGGGCCGATGTTGCGCAGGCGCGGCGGCGCGGGGCTCATGCCTCGATCGCCTCCAGGAAGGCGGCGCCGATCGCCTCCAGGCCGGCGGCGTCGTCCGCGTCGAAGCGGGCGGGATCCGGGCTGTCGAGGTCGAGCACGCCGACCAGGCGCCCGTCGCGCGCGACCAGCGGCACCACGCACTCCGAGCGCGAGGCCGAATCGCAGGCGATGTGGCCGGGGAAGGCATTGACGTCCGGCACCACCTGGGTGGTGCGGGTGCGCGCGGCCGCGCCGCACACGCCCTTGTCGAGCGGGATGCGCACGCAGGCCGGCAGGCCCTGGAACGGGCCGACCACCAGCTCGGTGCCGTCGTACAGGTAGAAGCCGCACCAATTCAGCCGCGGCAGCGCGTGCCACAGCAGGGCGCTGAGGTTGGCGGCGTTGGCGACCAGGTCGCGCTCGCCGTGCAGCAGGGCGCGCGCCTGTTCGAGCAGCTGGGCGTACTGCTCCGGCTTGGTCCCGGAGAGGGCGGTGGCGGCGAAGCTCATGCATCCAGTGTAACCCGGCTACCATGGGCCCGGAGGGGAGGTGCGCCATGGCCGGGAAATTCGAGCGTGGGCGGGAAGTGACCCGCATCGAGGCGTTCGTGGACGCGGCGTTCGCGTTCGCGGTGACGCTGCTGGTGATCTCGTTCAATGCGCTGCCCGACAGCGTGGACGCGCTGATCGAGGCGCTGAAGGGCGTGCCGGCGTTCGCGGCCAGCTTCGCGCTGCTGGCGATGCTGTGGTGGCAGCACGCGGACTGGAGCCGCCGCTACGGCCTGGACGACGGCCCCAGCGTGCTGCTGAGCCTGCTGCTGGTGTTCCTGGTGCTGGTGTACGTGTTCCCGCTGCGCATCATCTTCACCAGCTTCTTCGGCTGGGTCAGCGATGGCTGGCTGCCGAGCGGCATCACCATGCGCAGCATGCGCGACCTCCAGCTGCTGTTCCTCTCCTACGCGATCGCCTGGACGACGCTCGGCTTCGTCGTGGTCGCGCTGTACCGCCACGCCTGGCGGAAGCGGGAGGAGCTCGGGCTGTCCCGCGCCGAGCGCATCGACCTCCGCGGCCAGATCGCCGCGCAGTGGATGCTCCCGGCCACCGGCGTGCTCGCGCTGCTGTTCATCGCGGCGTGCGCGCTGCTCGGCGTGCCGTGGCTGTCGCCGTTCTCGGGCTTCGCCTATTCGATGATGGGCTTCACCGGCCTCGTCGTCGGCCGCGCGCGCCGGCGCGCGGAGCGCGAGGAGGGTGCCGCGCCGTGAGCGCCGCTTCGCCGTTGCGCGGCCCGCTCGGGCAGGGCGCGTTCGTCACCGGCACCGACACCGGCATCGGCAAGACCCTGGCCAGCTGCGCGCTGCTGCACGCGTTGCGCGGGGCGGGCCTGCGCGCGGTCGGCATGAAGCCGCTGGCGAGCGGCTGCGAGGCCACGCCCGAGGGCCTGCGCAACGAGGACGCGCTCGCGCTGCAGGCGGCGAGCGACCCGCGCCCGACCTACGACGACGTCAATCCTTACGCGCTGCCCGCGCCGCTGGCGCCGGAGATCGCCGCGCGCGAGGCCGGCGTCGCGGTCGAACTCGCGCCGATGCTCGCCGCGCACGCGCGCCTGGCCGCGCGCGCCGACCTGGTGGTGGTCGAGGGCGTGGGCGGCTGGGCCGCGCCGTTGTCGCCCGTGCTGATGCAGGCCGACCTGGTGCGCGCGCTCGGCCTGCCGGTGGTGCTGGTGGTCGGGCTGCGCCTGGGCTGCCTCAACCATGCGCTGCTCACCGCGCGCGCGATCGAGGCCGACGGCTGCCGGCTCGCCGGCTGGATCGGCACCGGCGTGGACCCCGCGATGGCGCGGGTGGACGAGAACCGCGCGCTGCTCGCGCTGCGGCTGCCGGCGCCCTGCCTGGGCTGGCTGCCGTGGCAGCGGCATCCGGATCCGGCAACGCTCGCCGGGCACCTGCGTCTCAACCCCTGAGCCGGCCCGCGGCAACCATTCCCGCCCTTCGCGTCTCCCGGACCACGAGGCTGCCCCGACCCGCTGCGAACATCCCGACTTCCGGCACGGCTGCGCCGCGCGGCCGCAATGCTAGACTCCCGGGTACAGGAATCGGGCCGCTCCGCCCCTTCGTTTCCGTTCTCCCCATCCTCTCCCACGAGGTTTGCCCATGCACCGTTCGCTCGTAGTGCTCGCTTTGTCGACCGCGTTCCTCGCCGCCGGCGCCTGTTCGAAGCAGGAAGGCGACGGCCAGGGCGGTGCAGGCGGGATGCCGCCCCCGGAAGTCGGCGTGGTCGTCATGCAGCGCGGCGACGTGCCGCTGACCAAGGAAGCGGTGGGCCGGCTGTCGGCGTTCCGCAGCGCGGACGTGCGCGCGCGCGTGCCCGGCGTGCTGCAGCGCCGCCTCTACGAGGAGGGCAGCGACGTCCGCCAGGGCCAGCCGCTGTTCCAGATCGATCCGGCGCCGCTGGCCGCGGCCCTGGCCCAGGCCCAGGGCGCGCTCGCGCAGGCGCAGGCCAGCGCCGCGAATGCGCACGCCGCGGCGGAGCGCGCGCGCAGCCTGATCGACGGCAAGTTCATCTCCCAGGCCGACTACGACAACGCCATCGCCGCCGAGCGCACCAGCGCCGCCGCGGTGAAGGCCGCGGAGGCCGCGGTGCAGGCGGCCCGGATCAACCTCGGCTACGCCACCGTGCGTTCGCCGATCAGCGGCCGCGCCGGCAAGCAGCAGGTCACCGAGGGCGCGCTGGTCGGCCAGGGCGAGGCCACGCTGCTGACCACCGTGGACCAGCTCGACCCGATGTACATCGACTTCTCGGTGGGCGTGGCCGAGCTCGCGCAGATCCGCGCCGCCGGCGCGACCCGCGACAACGGCGCCTCGCGCATCCAGGTGCTGCTGCCCGACGGCCGGCCCTATGACCGCGCGGGCACGCTGGACTTCTCCGGCGACACGGTGGACCCGGCCACGGGCGCCGTGCAGTTGCGCGCGCGCATCGCCAACCCCGACGGCGCGTTGCTGCCGGGCACGTTCGTGACCCTGCGCGCGACCCTGGGCCACACCCGCAACGCGTTCCTGGTGCCGCAGGTCGCGGTGCAGCGCGACCAGCAGGGCGCCTACGTGATGGTGGTCGGCAAGGACGGCAAGGTCGCGCGCAAGGACGTCACCCTGGACCGCCAGAAGGGCTCGGACTGGGTGGTGCGCAGCGGCGTCGCCGACGGCGACCAGGTCATCGTCTCCGGCCTGCAGCGCGTCCAGCCGGGCGCGCCGGCCAAGGCCGTGCCCGCGCAGGCGCAGGGTGGCGAAGGCGCACCCGCGCAGCCGGCAGCCCCCGCCGCCGCCAACGGAGGCTGATCCATGTCGCGCTATTTCATCGAACACCCGGTCTTCGCCTGGGTGATCGCGATCCTCATCGTGATCGCCGGCGCCTTGTCCATCCAGAGCCTCGGCGTCGAGTCCTACCCGAACATCGCGCCGCCGCAGGTCGTGGTCAACGCCCAGTACCCGGGCGCGAGCGCCGAGACCACCGAGCGCGCGGTGACCCAGATCATCGAGCAGCAGCTCACCGGCATCGACAACCTCGAGTACTTCAGCTCGTCCTCGAGCGCGGGTGGCGGCGCCTCCATCAACCTGACGTTCAAGCCGGGCACCGACCCCGACACCGCGCAGATGCAGGTGCAGAACAAGGTGTCGCAGGCCACCCCGCGCCTGCCCACCGAGGTCGTGCAGCAGGGCGTCACGGTGCAGAAGGCCAATTCGGGCTTCCTGATGGTGGTCGCGCTGAAGTCGAGCAACCCGGCGATCGGCAAGGACGAGCTCGCCGACCTCATCGCCTCGCGCGTGCTCGACCAGGTCGCGCGCGTGCCCGGCGTCGGCAGCACGCAGCTGTTCGGCGGCGAGTACGCCATGCACATCTGGCTCAACCCCGACAAGCTGCGCGCCTACGGGCTGTCGGCGAGCGAGGTGCTGTCGGCGGTGCGCGGGCAGAACGTGCAGTTCTCCGCCGGTTCCGTCGGCGGCGAACCCTCGCCCGAGACGCAGATGATCACCGCCTCGGTCACCGCCGAGGGCCGCTTCTCGACCCCGGAGGAGTTCGAGCAGATCCTGCTGCGCACCGACGCGTCGGGCGCGGCGGTGCGGCTGAAGGACGTGGCCCGCGTCGAGCTCTCCGGCTCGGCCAAGGGCTTCGACCTGAAGTGGAACGGCCAGCCGGCGTCGGGCTTCGCGGTGCAGCTCGCGCCGGGCGCGAACGCGCTCGAGGTCGCTGCCGCGGTCAAGGCGCGCATGGACCAGCTGCAGCCGAGCTTCCCGCAGGGCGTGGAGTGGTTCTCGCCGTACGACAGCTCCGACTTCGTGCGCATCTCGGTGCGCGAGGTGGTGAAGACCCTCGCCGAGGCGATGGTGCTGGTGTTCCTGGTGATCCTGCTGTTCCTGCAGAACTTCCGGGCCACCCTGATCCCGACCCTGGTGATCCCGGTCGCGCTGCTCGGCACGTTCCTGGGCATGTACGTGATCGGCTTCACCATCAACCAGCTCAGCCTGTTCGGCATGGTGCTGGCGATCGGCATCGTGGTGGACGACGCGATCGTGGTGATCGAGAACGTCGAGCGCATCATGACCGAGGAGGGCCTCTCGCCCTACCAGGCCACGATCAAGGCGATGCACCAGATCAGCGGCGCGGTGATCGCGATCACCGTGGTGCTGGCGGCGGTGTTCGTGCCCAGCGCGCTGCAGGCCGGCAGCGCCGGCGCGGTGTACAAGCAGTTCGCGCTGACCATCGCGATGGCGATGCTGTTCTCGGCGTTCCTGGCGCTGGGCTTCACCCCGGCGCTGTGCGCGAACCTGCTCAAGCCGACCGCGCACCACGAGAGCCGCAACCCGATCTTCCGCCGCTTCAACCAGCTCTACGACCGGCTGGCGAAGACCTACGTGCGCCACATCGGCGGCGCGGTGCGGCACGCGCCGCGCTGGATGGTCGTGTTCCTGGGCCTGGCGGTGCTGTGCGGCTTCCTGTTCTGGCGCATGCCCGGCAGCTTCCTGCCCGAGGAAGACCAGGGCTACGCGCTGGCGATCGTGCAGCTGCCGCCCGGCGCCACCCTGCGCCGCACCAACGCGGTGTTCGAGCAGGTCCGCCACGAGGTGGAGCAGCTCGACGGCTTCGACGGCATGATGCAGGTGTCGGGCTTCAGCTTCGTCGGCCAGGGCGAGAACGTCGGCATGGCGTTCATCAAGCTCAAGGACTGGAGCGACCGCAAGATCACCGCCGACGAATTCATCCAGCAGGCGAACATGCGCCTGTTCGGGATCCGCGACGCGCAGGTGTTCGTGCTCAACCTGCCCACGGTGAACGGCCTCGGCGCCTTCGGCGGCTTCGACATGTACCTGCAGGACCGCGGCGGCGCGGGCCGCGACGCGCTCGCGCAGGCGATGGGCACGCTGCTCGGCAAGGCGTCGCAGAACCCGGCGCTGGTCGGCGTGCGCCCGAACACGCTGGCGCCGTCGCCGCAGCTGCGCCTGGACGTGGACCGCGTGCAGGCGCAGGCGATGGGCCTGTCGGTGGGCGACATCTACAGCGCCATCCAGCTGATGCTGGCGCCGGTGTACGTCAACGACTTCGTGCAGGGCGGCCGCGTCAAGCGCGTCACCATGCAGGCCGACGCGCCGTACCGCACCGGCGTGGAGTCGCTGTCGCACTTCTACACGCCCGCGGACGAGAAGGACGAGCGCGGCCTGCCGCGCATGATCCCGCTCAGCAACGTGGTGGATGCCGAGTGGACCGTCGCCGAGCCCGCGCTGACCCGCTACAACGGCTTCGCGGCGGTCGAGATCGTCGGCGCGCAGGCGCCGGGCCACAGCTCCGGCGAGGCCATGGACGCGATGCAAAGCATCGTCGAGAACGACCTGCCGCAGGGCTTCGGCTACGACTGGGCCGGCCAGTCGTACCAGGAGATCCTGTCGGGCAACCAGACCACCATGCTGATGGTGCTGTCCATCGTCGTGGTGTTCCTGTGCCTGGCGGCGCTGTACGAGAGCTGGTCGGTGCCGGTGTCGGTGCTGCTGGTGGTGCCGGTGGGCGTGCTCGGCGCGGTCATCCTGTCCATGATGCGCGGGCTGCCCAACGACATCTATTTCAAGATCGGCCTGATCACCGTGATCGGCCTGGCGGCGAAGAACGCGATCCTGATCGTGGAGTTCGCGATCCAGGAGCGCAACGCCGGCAAGCCGCTGGGCGAAGCGGTGGTGGAGGCGGCGAAGCTGCGACTGCGCCCGATCCTGATGACCTCGCTGGCCTTCATCTGCGGCGTGCTGCCGTTGGCCGTGTCCACCGGCGCGGGCGCCAACTCGCGGCACGCGATCGGCACCGGCGTGATCGGCGGCATGCTGTTCGCCACCTTCCTCGGCCTGCTGTTCATCCCGATCTTCTACACGATCGTGCGCCGCGTGCTCGGCGACAAGCTGGACGAGCCGCCGAAGCAGGTGTCGCGGGAAAGCACGCTCTGAAGCCGGAACACCGGCGGAAACGGAGGGGCCCTGCGGGGCCCTTCCTTTTTTTTGCGATGGGCGCGGCTCAGTCGGGGTCGGGCGGGGCGACGGGCAGGCCGCGGCGGCTACGGTCGCGCACGTCGCGGGGATTCAGGCCGAAGCGCTCGGCGAACGCGCGCTGGAAGTAGCGCTCGCTGGCGAAGCCGCGGTGCCAGGCGATGTCGATGATGCGGCGCTGCGGCTGCTCGCACAGGTCGCGGAACGCCGCGTCCAGGCGCTTGTCGCGGATGCAGCGGCGCACGCCGCCGGCGCCCGAGAAGATCCGGTAGAGCCAGGTGCGCGAGATGTGGAAGGTGCGCGCGATCAGCTCCGGCCCCAGCTCGGGCTCGTGCAGGTTGGCGTCGATGAACTCGAGGATCCGGGCGCGCAGCGACTGCGCGCCCTTGCGCTGCACGGTGGGCGCGAAATCCAGGCACAGCTGCACGACCGAGGTGGCCGAGCGCGCCAGCGCTTCCGCTTCCACCGCGTCGGCGCAGGGCATGGACGCCACGAGCTGCTCGAGGTGGCGCGCCAGCATCCGGCAGGGCAGGTGCGACTCGCGCAGCGCCAGCGCGCCGCCCGGCGCGTCGTGCACGGCGTCGCGCGGCAGCAGCAGTGCGAGGTAGTGGCCGTCCGCGGCCTCGGCCTCGAACGGGTGCGACAGGTCCACGAACGCGATGTCGCCCTGGCGCAGTTCGAGCGGTTGCCCGGCGACGCTGGCCGACAGCGCGCCGCGCACCGCGAGCAGCACCAGCAGGCGGTCGGCGAGCATGCCGGCGCCGGCGCGCGCCTGGTCGCGGACGAAGCGGCATGCGCCGATGCGCGCATCGGCCAGCACCACCGCGCCGAGCGCATGCCGTTCGCAGTGGCCCGACAGCGGCAGCGGCGGCAGGCCGTGGGGGGTCGCCAGCGGACCCACCAGCCGTCGCCAGTAGCGCCGTCGCAAGTCGTCGTTGTGGCGCTGCACGCGTCCGGCCGGCGTCGGGATCGCATCCACCGGGCGAAGCGCGCGCACCGTTCCGTGCGGGGGCATCCGGGGACTATAGGAACAAGGCGCCGCGCGGCACGCGACCCGTCGTCCGCTGGACGAAATGCCGGGTCGCCGCGACAGGGTGCCCAAACGAAACGTGACCGATTTCGCCATGCAACATGCGCAGGCGCACGGCTCGGCGTAGACTGCCCGTCCGCTGCAAGGCATTGCAGCCCGGCATGGTCCTGGGGAGGCCGCGCCGTAGACCCAACGGAGGACCCAATGCCCCGTGGCTTGATGCTGCAGTCAGGCGCGCATCCCAAGGAGCGCGCCTGTGTCGTACCCGTGCCGACGCGAGGCCGTCGCCAGGCCGTCGCCGAAAGCGCACCCGATGCCGGAAGCCTGTCGGTCGCGATCGAACTCGCGGACCAGGGCCTGCGCGGCCTGTCGCTGCCACGCAGCGACTACGCGCGCCTGGTCGCCGACCTCTACGAGGGCGTGCGCATGCGCATGCCGTACCGGGAGCTGATGGAGTTCGCGCGCGCCACCGCGCTGTGCGCGGCGCGCCGCCGCGACGGCGCGCCGGACGGCGCCTAGGCGCCGCCCGCCGGGTCGTCCGCGCCGGGCTTGCGCCTGTCGCGGACCGCGCTCGGCGTCATCCCGAAACGGGCGAGGAACGCGCGCTGGAACTGGCGCTCGCTGGAGAAGCCGCGCCGGTACGCGACGTCGATCACCCGCGGCTGCGCCGGGTCGCACAGGTCGCGGAACGCCGCGTCCAGGCGCTTGTCGCGGATGCAGCGCTTGATGCCGCCGCTGCCGAGGAACAGCTGGTACAGCCGCGTGCGCGAGATGCCGAACTCGCGGGCGATGCGCTCCGGGGAGAGCTCGACGTCGTCGAGGTTGGCGTCGATGTAGCCGAGGATGTTCGCGCGCAGCGGGTCCGCCGAGGGCTCGGGGTCGGTCGCCGGCGAGAAGTCCAGGCACAGCTGCGCCACCGCCATGGTGGATTCGACCAGCGTGGCCGCGCGCGCCGGCTCCACCGGCAGCGACAGCACCAGCTGCTCGAGGTGGCGGGTGAGCATGCGGCAGGCCAGCTGCGACTCGCGCAGCACCAGGCCGTGGATGCGGCCGCGGAGCATGTCGCCGGGCACGATCAGGCCGAGCAGAGAGGCATCCTGCGACTGCGCTTCCGCCGCATGCGACAGGTCGAAGAAGCCGATGTCGCCGCGCCGCAGCTCGGCGGGCAGCTCGCCGCTGGCGCCGCGCAACTGCCCGCGCAGCACCAGCAGCACCAGCACGTGGCCGCGGTAGCGGCTGCGCGCGGCGAGCGCGGCGTCGCGCACGTAGCGCGCGCCGCCGGTCGCGGCCTTGAACAGCACCAGCGGCCCGAGCCGGAACCCGTAGCCGTCGCCGGGCTCGTGCGCACCGCGCGACTGCACCGGCAGCGCCACCGCGCGCAGGAACCGGCGCCACCGGCGATGCGCGCGGACGGCGTCGCGGTCCTGCGACGGCCTGCCTTGGGCCGGCGGCCGGGCCATGTCGGGTACAGGCATCTATCGACGTCCCCAGACGCATGGCGGGTATGGCGCGCCATCCCCCGCAATGGTGCGCAGCGGCGGCCGCGCGGACGCGGCAAAAAGTTCACGGGACGAAACGACGCCAGCGAAAACGGTGCCGCCGGTAGCCTTCGCACCATGTTCACCGTGGCATCCAGCATCGGCCGCGTGCTCGCGGCGCATCGCCGCGCCGAGCAGGCGCGGCAGGAACGCATCGCGTCCGAGCGGCTGCAGGTCAGCCGCTTCTGCAGCGAAACCGTGGTCCCCGCCTTCCGCGAACTCGGCCGGGAGTTCGAGCAGCACGGCCGCGAGGTCGAGGTGCGGCGCGACGGCAATTTCGTGGCGATCACTGTCTGTCATGGCGGGCGGCTCGAGTTCCGCTATGCCATCCTGGCGACGCGGCGCCGGCGCTCCGGCACCGGCGGGAGGTACCGCGACGAAACCGGCTACGGGCGCGCGGTGGATCGGATCTACTCGTTGCGCGAAGCGAAGCGCCTGGGCAAGCGGGCGATCGCGAAGCACCTCGTGGCGGCCTACAGGAAAACGCTGGCCACGGTCAGGACCGTCTAGGACGGCCCGAGTCTAGTCGCTGGCGCGATCCAAAACCGTCGACTGCGCCACATATCCGCGCGTGCGCCGCGCCTTGCGCGCGCCGCGGGGCGTGTTCAGAGGCCGAACGCGGCGCCGGCGCCGAGCAGGGTGGCGACGCCAAGCAGCGCGAACAGCGCGGCGGCGACGGCGTGCACCAGCCGCACCGGCAGCCTGCGCAGCAGGCGGTCGCCAAGGAACACGGCGGGCACGTTCGCGACCATCATGCCGAGCGTGGTGCCCGCGACCACCATCACCGGCGCGTACTTTGCCGCGAGCGCGACCGTCGCGAGCTGGGTCTTGTCGCCCATTTCGGCGAGGAAGAACGCGAGCAGCGTGGTCGCGAACACGCCGTGCGCGCCGCGCGGCGCGGCCTCGGCGTCGTCGATCCGGTCGGGCACCAGCGTCCACGCGGCCATCGCCAGGAACGAGAGGCCCAGCACCCAGCGCATCGCCGCCGGCCCGGCGAGCGCCACCAGCCACGCACCGGCCGCCCCCGCGAGCGCATGGTTGGCGAGCGTCGCGGCGAGGATGCCGGCGACGATCGGCCACGGCCGGCGGAAGCGCGCGGCGAGCAGGAACGCGAGCAGCTGCGTCTTGTCGCCGACCTCGGCGAGGGCGACGACGCCGGTGGAAATGAGGAAGGCTTCCATGGAAGGCGGGCAGGGCTCCGTCGCCGGCGCAGGAAAAAAGAAAACCCCCGGCATCGCTGCCGGGGGTCTCCATTGTCGCCTGCGGCGGCGCGCGAGGCGAGCCGCGCGTTCCCGCTGGCGCGTGCTTACCTGGCCTTGGCGGCCTTGGCCACCTTCTCCGCCTCGGCCTTGGCCTGGGCGGTGGCGGCCTCGAACTGGCCCTTGGCGATCTGGCCGATGGCCTCGCCCGCCTTGACGCTGCGGCCGATCACTTCCTGGCCGGTGCTCACGGCGCGCTCGATGTTCTCGCGCGCGACCTGCACGCCCTTGGGCAGCACGGCCTTCAGGCCGTCGGCGTCGCGCACGTCGGCCAGCTCGCCGAGGAAGGCGAAGGTGGCGGCGGCGTTCTTCTCGAGGGTCGCCAGCTGCAGGCCGAAGACGTCCTGGGCGTTGGCGAGGGCCAGGCGGTTGGCCTGGGCGGCGGCTTCCGCGAACTGGCGGGTCGCGGCGGCGAACTGCTCGTTGATCTGGTTCATGGCGGTTTCCTGCGGACCCGGCGGGATTGCCGGTTTTGTGCGGTGCAGCATAGCACCGGGTTTTGTGCATTGCAACATCGAACCTGAACGGACCTCGGGGGCGCCCCGCCTCGCTTAGGATGGGCCGCGGAGGGCAGGCATGGACTGGAACGGGGACCTCAAGGGCTGGCTGGCGGCGCTGGCGATCGGCCTGCTGATCGGCGTGGTCCGGGAGCGGGGCGAGGCCGTCCCGGCGGTCCGGGCGGGGCTGCGTACCCATGCGGTGCTGGCGCTGGCCGCGGCGGCCGCCATCCAGCTGGGGCCCGGTGCGTTCGCGGTGCTGCTGCTGGCGGTGGCCGCGCTGGTGGTCGCCAGCTACTGGGCCAGCCACCGCGAGGATCCCGGCATGACCGGCGAGATCGCGCTGCTGTTCACCGCGCTGCTCGCGGCCTGGGCGATGCGCGCGCCGGCGTTCGCCGCCGGCGTGGGCGTGGTCGGCGCGATCCTGCTGCAGGCCAAGCGCCCACTGCACCGCTTCGCGCACGAGCTGGTGAGCGAGCGCGAGATGCACGACGCGCTGCTGCTCGCCGCCGCCGCGCTCGTGGTGCTGCCGCTGCTGCCGGACCACGCGCTCGACCCGTGGGGCGCGCTGCGCCCGTCGGTGCTGTGGCGCTTCGTGGTGCTGGTGATGGCGGTGGGCATGGCGGGCCACGTCGCGCTGCGCGCGGTCGGCGCGCGCTGGGGCCTGCCGATGGCGGGCTTCTTCGCCGGCTTCGCGTCCTCGACCGCGGCGGTCGCCGGCTTCGGCGGGCGCGTGCGCGCGCAACCGGCGCTGCGCACCAGCGCGGTGGCCGCCGCGCTGCTGGCGAACGTCGCCGCGCTGCTGCTGTTCGCCGCGATCATCGGCACTGGCGCGCCCGCGCTGCTGCGCGCGATGGCCCTGCCGCTGGCGGCGGCCGTGCTCGTGCTCGTCGTCGGCGGGGCCTTCGGCCTGCGGCGCGGCGGCGGCGGCGACGCGTTGCCGTCCGAGCCGCCGCCGCGCGCCTTCCATCCGCTGCATGCCCTGGTGCTGGCGCTGGTGCTTGCGGCGGTGCTGCTGTTCTCGGCGTGGATGCGGCTGTGGTTCGGCGAAGGCGGCGCGCTGCTTGCGTCGGCGCTGGTCGCGCTCGGCGAACTGCATGCAGCGGGCGCGAGCCTGGCGCAGCTCGCGGCTGCCGGATCGCTGGCGCCGCGGCACGTGGAGTGGGGCGTGGTCGCGCTGCTGGGCGCGGCCGCGCTGTCGAAGTCGGCGATCGCCTTCGCCAGCGGCGGCGCCGGCTATGGCGTGCGCGTCGCGTCGGGCCTGTTCGCGTCGCTGCTCGCGGCGGCCGCGACGCTGGCGCTGCGCGGGACGGGCTAGGGGCCGCGCGGCAGGCAGCCGAGCGCGGCGAGCACGCCGTGCAGCGCCGGCTGGTGCATCAGCCACGGCGCCGCCATGGACAGCAGGCCGGCGCACAGCACCAGCACCGCCATCGCGATGCGCCAGCCGCCGCGCTGCAGCCGCTGCCCGAGGCGCGCGCCCGACCAGGTCAGCGGCACCATCAGCGGCAGCGTGCCGAGCCCGAACGCCGCCATGGTGAGTGCGCCGTTGCGCGCGTCCGCCTGCAGCCACGCCGCGGCCAGCAGCGTGGTGCTCAGGCCGCAGGGCATCCAGCCCCAGAGCAGCCCGAGCGCGATGCGCTTCGTCGCGCCGTCGCGCGCGAGCAGGACGCGGCGCTGCAGCGGCCGCAACCAGCGCCACAGCCGCGCCCCGGGCGCGGCCGCGAAGCCCAGGCGCCGGCCCAGGCCCAGCAGGCGCAACGCCGCCACCACCAGCACCAGGCCCACCGCCACCCGCATCGCCGCGGCGAACCAGGGCACGCGCGCCACCGCGAGCAGCCCGTGGCCGAAGCCGCCGACGACCGCCCCCGCGGCGACGTAGCCGAGCACCCGCCCCAGGTTCGGCTGCAACGCAGTCCACCAGCCGCCGCGCGGCGCGAGCGCGGAGAAGCCGGTGGCGATGCCGCCGCACATCGCCGCGCAGTGCGCGCCGCCGAGCAGGCCGGCCAGCCAGGCCGCGCCGAGCGCCAGCCAGTCAAGCGGCATCGCCGCGCGCCTCGTCGCCGGTTGGTGGTGGTGCCGGCGGCGCCGGCGGTTCGTCGCGCAGCACGTCGAGCGCCGGCGTATCGAGGTCCTCGAACTGGCCGTGGCGCACCGCCCACGCGAAGATCCACGCGGCGACGCCGACCAGCAGCAGGCTCAGCGGGATGAGGAACAGCAGGATGTTCACCGGCGCATCCTCGCCAGGCGCAGGGAATTCGCGGTGACCGCGAGCGACGACAGCGCCATGCCCAGCGCGGCCAGCCACGGCGTGACCAGGCCGGCGGCGGCGAGCGGCAGCGCGAGCAGGTTGTAGCCGAAGGCCCACGCCAGGTTCTGGCGCACGATGCGGCGCGTGCGCCGCGCGACCTCGATCGCGGCCGGCACGCCGTCGAGCGAACTGCCCGACAGCACCAGGTCCGCCGCGCGCTGCGCCAGCGCCGCGCCGTCGCCGACGGCCAGCGACACATCGGCGCCGGCGAGCACCGGTGCGTCGTTCAGGCCGTCGCCGACCATGGCGACCACGCGGCCGCCGCGCTGCAGCGCGCGCGCCAGCGCCAGCTTGTCCTCGGGCGACTGCCGCGCGTGCCAGGCGGCGATGCCGACCGCGTCGGCGAGGCGGCGCACCGCGGGCGCGGCGTCGCCGCTGGCCAGGTGCAGCGCCACGCCCTGCGCGCGCAGGCGCTGCACGGCGTCCGTTGCGCCGGTGCGCGCGCGCTCGGCGAACAGCAGGCGCGCGCGGGCGCCGCCATCGGCCGCGGCCAGCCAGACGGCGTCGTCGTCCACGCCGCCGGTCGCGAACGGCGCGGTCCCGAGGCGCCATGCGCGCCCCGCGACCACGCCCTCCACGCCGCACCCGGCGGCCACGCGCACGGCCGACGCCGCGGGCGCATCGGCGACGTCCGCGAACGCGGCCGCCAGCGGGTGGCGGCTGTCGCGCTCGAGCGCGGCGGCGATGCGGCGCGCCTCGTCCGCGGCGATGCCGGCGCAGGCGTCGATGCGCGCCAGGCGCGGGTGGCCGTCGCCGAGCGTGCCGGTCTTGTCGAAGACGACATCGGTGACGCGCGCCAGCCGCTCCAGCGCCTCCGGGCGCACCGCGAGCACGCCGAAGCGCGCGAGCGCGCCATGCGCCGCGGCCAGCGCCGCCGGGACCGCGAGCGACAGCGCGCAGGGACAGCTCACCACCAGCAGCGCGAGCACGACCTCGAACGCGCGCGCCGGATCGAGGACGCGCCACCATGCATACACCGCCGCCGCGGCCACGGCGAGGCCCGCGACGAACCAGGTGGCGATGCGTTCGGTGCCGCGCGCGAGCGCCGGGCGGTGTTCCTGCGCGCGCTCGACCAGGCGCGCCAGCTCGGCCAGGCGCGTGTGCGTGCCGACGCGGGTGACGCGCAGCCGCGCCGGCTGCTCGCGGCAGGCGGTGCCCGCGTACACCGCGTCGCCGGCGCGGCGCGCCACCGGCGTCGCTTCGCCGGTGAGCAGCGATTCCTCGAAGCGGGCCTCGCCGTCGAGCAGCACGCCGTCGGCGGGGACCGGTTCGCCCACGGCGACGTGGACGACGTCGCCCGGCGCCAGCGCGTCCGCCGGCACCGCCTCGCGCCCGCCGCCGGGGAGCTCGCGCGTGGCGAAGGCCGGGCGCGCGCGCGCCAGCGCGTCCACCTGCGCGCTGGCGATGCCGCGCGCGCGCTGCTCCAGCTGGCGCGCCACCAGCAGCAGGAACACGAACATCACCGCCGCGTCGTACCACACGTGCGTGCCGCCGCGCACGGTCTCCCAGGTGCTCGCCGCCCACGCCAGCACGCTCGAGCCGGCGACCAGCGTGTCCATGCCCGGCCGGCGGCCGCGGAGCTCGCGGAACGCGCCGGCGATGAACGGCCAGCCGGCCCAGAACACCACCGGCGTGGAGACGAGGAAGGTGATCCAGCGGAAGAAGTCGCGCGTGGGCGCGGGCATCTGCCCGCCGGTGTCCAGGTACAGCGCCTCGGCGAACATCATCGCCTGCATCGCGCCCAGGCCGGCCAGGCCGATGCGCAGCAGCGCGCGGTTGCGTTCGGCGCGGCGCGCGCGTTCGCGTGCTTCGCCGGTGGCGAGGTAGGGGCGGTAGCCGAGCGCGGCCAGCCGGGCCAGCGGCCGCGACAGCGGGGTGCGGGCCGGGTCCCAGGCGATGCGGATGCGGCCGGTGACCGCGTTCGCGCTGCTTTCGAGCACGCCCGGCTCGCGCGCCAGCGCGCGGTCCACCAGCCACGCGCAGGCGGCGCAGCGCATGCCGTCGGTGAGCACGGTGATCTCGCGTCCGCCGGGCACCTCGCGCGCGTGCCCGGCGAGCAGGTCCTCGCGGTCCCAGGCGGCGAGCGCGGGCGCGTCCTCGTCCACGCGCGCGGCGGGTGCGCTGCGCAGGCGGTAGTAGTCGTCCAGCTTCGCGTCGCGGATCCACGCCGCCGCGGCCGCGCAGCCGCCGCAGCAGAACGCCCGCGCCGCGCCGTCGGATTCCGCACGCGCCGGTGCGGCGGGCAGCAGCTCGCCACAGTGGAAGCAGGCGGCCGGCGCGTCCACCTAAGGGTGCGGCGCCTCGAGCGCCGGATGCAGGTGCGCGGCGAGCTGGCCGCGCGGCAGGCGGCCGCGCAGCCGCCACGCGCCGGGATCGCCGGTGGGTTCGAGCTGCACGTTCCAGGCGTGGTCGGTGGCGGGGGGCGCGTCGGCGCGCCAGCCGGCGCCGCCGGGCGCGAGCACGATCGCCACGTCTTCCGCCGCGCGCAACGGATGGTGCAGGCGCAGGCGCAGCGGCACGTCGCGTTCGAAATCGCCGGCGACCGGCACCACCTCGACGAAGCCGCCCTTGGCGTCGATGCGCAGCACCGCGCTGAGCCGGCGCGCGGTGGCGCGCTCGTCGGGCCCGAGGTCGGCCTGCTGCGCCTGGCCGGTGCGGTGCACCGGATCCGGCACCGCGTCCACGCTGCCGTCGCCGCCGGCCACGCGCACCATCAGCACGCCGCCGGCGACCGCCGCGCCGACCAGCGCGAGCATCAGCCAGACCACCGGCTGGCGCCAGGGCGATTCGTTGCGTTGTCCTTCCATCATTCCGTTCCGCCGCTCACATCGGCCCGAAGAAGGTGCTGTCCACCCGCGCCGAGGCGCTGCCGTCGTCGGCCTCGACCACGAACACCAACGGGTGGCGGCCGCGGACGCCCGCCGGCGCGCCCACCTCCAGCGCCTGCGACAGCACTTCGCCGGCGCGCACCCGCACCTCCACGGGCGCGCCGGCCAGCGCCAGCGACGGCTCGGCCGATTCGATGCGCACGTGGTAGCTGCGGTCGGCGTCGGTCTTGTTGACCAGCTTGAGGGTGTAGCCGTTGTCCACGCGGTTGCCGTGCGCGCGGTACAGCGCGTTGCGGTCGCGCAGCACGTCGGCGATCAGCGGGCTGCGGTGCGCCACGCCCCAGCCCCAGGCCGCCACCAGCACCGCCAGCAGCGCGGAATAGACCAGAATGCGCGGGCGCAGCACCCGCACCCGGCCGCCCTCGAGCGCGTTGTGGGTGGTGTAGCGGATCAGGCCGCGCGGCATGCCGACCTTGTCCATCACCTCGTCGCAGGCGTCGATGCACGCGCCGCAGGCGATGCACTCGTACTGCAGGCCGTTGCGGATGTCGATGCCCACCGGGCACACCTGCACGCACATCGTGCAGTCGATGCAGTCGCCGAGATCGTCCGGCGCGAACTTCGGCAGCGGCGGGGCCTCGGCGCCGGCCCCGCCGAGCATCACCGTGCCGCCCGCCTGCAGCCGCGCCTGCGCCGCGCTCGGGTGGCGGCTGGCGCGGAACACGTAGTCGTAGGCGGTGCGCAGGTCGAGCAGGCCGCGCGCGCGCGCCAGCACGCTGGGCAGCCCGCGGCGGCGCGGGCCGCGCGGCTCGCCGCGCATCGGGTCGTAGGCGATCAGCAGCGTGTCGCGGTCGAACATCGCGCTCTGGAAGCGCGCGTAGGGGCACATGTACTTGCACACCTGCTCGCGCAGGATGCCGGCGTTGCCCCAGGTGGCCAGCGCGTAGAACAGCACCCAGAACGTCTCCCAGCCGTTCCAGTCGAGCGCCCACAGGCGCGCGCCGAGGCTTTCGATCGGCGTGAAGAAACCGACGAAGGTGAAGCCCGTCCACAGCGCGAACAGCAGCCACAGCAGGTGCTTGGCGCCCTTGCGCAGCAGCTTCTCCCGCGTCCAGGGGCCGGCGTCGAGCTTCATGCGCTTCTGCCGGTCGCCCTCGGTCCAGCGCTCCATCCACAGGAAGGTCTCGGTCCACACCGTCTGCGGGCAGGCGTAGCCGCACCACAGCCGCCCGGCCAGCGCGGTGGCCAGGAACAGCACCAGCGCCAGGATCACCAGCAGCATCGCCAGCAGGCTGAAGTCCTGCGGCCAGAACGTCAGCCCGAACACATGGAACTTGCGCGCCGGCAGGTCGAACAGCACCGCCTGGCGCCCGTCCCAGCGCAGCCACGGGAACAGGTAGTACATGCCCAGCAGCCAGAACACCGCGAGCCGGCGCAACCGGTCGAAGCGGCCGGACACGTCGCGCGGGTAGACCTTGCGTTCGCTGACGTACAGCGAGTCCCCGCCGGAATCCAGCAGGTCGATGTCGATGCCTTTCGCCACTGCTACCGCCCGTGCCTGGGTCCGTTGAACCGGCTGGAGGGCCGCAGCAGGATCCAGGTGAAGAGGCTGGACGACGCGGTCGCCAGCCAGAAGGTGAAGAAGCCGATCGTGTAGCCGGCGCCGCGCGTCAGCGGCAGCCGCGGGAAGGTGAGGTCGCGCAGTTCGAGCGGGTCCACGAACGCGAAGAACACCATCGTCGCCACGCCCGCGGCGAAGAAGCTCGGCCACAGGATGGCGCCGATCCGCTGCACCATCGGGCGCGGCGGGTGGTCGAAGTCCGGTGCGGGCGTGGGCGCGGCCATGGCGTCAGGGCGCCGCCCCCGCGGCCGGCGGTGGGTTGGAGCGCGACCACACCCAGGCGGCGACCAGGCGCGCGCGGGTCTCGCCGAGCAGGTCGCGGTGCGCGGGCATCACGCCGTGGCGGCCCTCGGCGATGGTCTTGCGCAGCGCCTCGCGGCTGTCGCCGTACAGCCAGTAGCCGTCGGTGAGGTCGGGCGCGCCCATGGCCGCGTTGCCCTTGCCGTCCACGCCGTGGCAGGCCACGCACACGCCCTCGTAAAGCGGGCGGCCCTGCGCGGCCATGTAGTTGTTGCGGAGCAATGCCGGGTCGCCGAGCGCGCGCACGTAGGCGATCACGTAGTCCACCGCGTTCGGGCCGCCCATGCCGGCCAGCACGTCGCCCCACGCGGGCATGATGCCTTCGCGGCCGTCCAGCACCGTCTCCAGCACGCGCTCCGGCGCGCCGCCCCAGTGCCAGATGTCGTCGGTGAGGTCCGGGTAGCCCACCGCGCCCTGCGCCGAGGCGCCGTGGCAGGTGGCGCAGGTGTTGGCGAAGATCGAGCGGCCGAGCTCCAGCGCGCGCGGATCGCGCGCCAGCTCCGGCAGCGGCTTGCCGCGGTACGCGGCGAAGGTTTCCTCCATGCGCGCATCGGCGGCGGCCTTGTCGCGCGCGTGCTCGGCCTGCGAGCTCCAGCGGCCCAGGCCCGGCTGCGTGCCCACGCCGCCGTAGTACAGGAGGTAGGCGACGCCGAACGCGAGCGCGATGAAGAAGCCGTTGATCCACCAGCGCGGCATCGGCTTGTTGAACTCGGTGATGTCGCCGTCCCAGTAGTGGCTGGTGTCCTCCGGCTTCGGGTCGCCGGGGCGGCGCTTCGCCGTCCACCACAGCAGCCAGGCGCAGCCGGCGAGGTTGAGCACCAGCAGCGCGCCGATGTAGCCGTTCCAGGCGGGGTTCATGCGCGCGGCTCCGCGTCGTCCACGGCCAGGCGCGCCGCTTCGTCGAAGCCGCGGCGCAGGCGCGGCTGCCAGGCCCAGGCCCACAGGCCGACGAACAGCAGCAGCAACAGCGTGGTGATGATTCCGGACAGCATGTCAGTTCCCCCGCGGTGCGTTCCGGCCGAGGCCCTGCAGGTAGGCCACGACGGCGTCGAGTTCGGTCTTGCCGGCCACTTCGCCGGCGGCGGCGGCGATCTCGGCGTCGGTGTACGGGTCGCCGAGGCGCTGCAGCGCGCGCATGCGCGCGGCGACTTCCGCGCCGTCCACCCGCGTCCGCGCCAGCCACGGGAACGCCGGCATGTTCGATTCCGGCACCACCGCGCGCGGATCGGTGAGGTGCACGCGGTGCCAGTCGTCCGAATAGCGGCCACCCACCCGCGCCAGGTCCGGCCCGGTGCGCTTGGACCCCCACTGGAACGGGCGGTCATACACCGACTCGCCGGCGAGCGAGTAGTGGCCGTAGCGCTCGGTCTCGAAGCGCAGCGTGCGCACCATCTGCGAGTGGCAGCCGTAGCAGCCCTCGCGCACGTACACGTCGCGGCCGGCGAGCTGCAGCGCGGGGTAGGGCCTGGTGCCGGGCAGCGGCTGGATGGCCTCCGCCTGGAACATCATCGGCACGATCTCGGCGAGGCCGCCGAACGACACCGCGACGGCCACCAGCACGGCCAGCAGGCCGATGTTCTTCTCGATCTTCTCGTGTGCGAGTCCCATGGTCGTCGCGTCCTCAGGCGGCCGCTTCGGCGGCGTGCGGGGGGAGCACCGGGTTCGCGGCGGGCGCGCCGGCGAGCCGCCAGGTGCGCCACATGTGCCAGCCCATCAGGCCCATGCCGGCGAGGATCAGCACGCCGCCGAGCAGCCGGCCCAGGTAGTAGGGATAGGTGGCGACCAGCGACTCGACGAAGCTGTAGGTCAGCGTGCCGTCGGGGTTGGTGGCGCGCCACATCAGGCCCTGGGTGATGCCGGCGATCCACATCGAGGCGATGTAGAACACCACGCCCAGGGTGTGCAGCCAGAAATGCACGTCCACCAGCTTCGTCGAATGCATGCCGGGCAGGCCGAGCAGGCGCGGCCACAGCGAATACAACGAGCCGATGGTGATCATCGCCACCCAGCCGAGCGTGCCCGCGTGCACGTGGCCCACGGTCCAGTCGGTGTAGTGGCTGAGCGAGTTGACGGTCTTGATCGAGAGCAGCGGGCCCTCGAACGTCGCGATCATGTAGAAGCTGATCGCCACGACCAGGAACTTCAGGATGGGGTCGGTGCGCAGCTTGTGCCACACGCCGGAGAGCGTGAGGATGCCGTTGAGCGCACCGCCCCAGGACGGCGCCAGCAGGATCACCGAGAACACCATGCCCACCGACTGCGCCCAGTCGGGCAGCGCGGTGTAGTGCAGGTGGTGCGGGCCCGCCCACATGTAGATGGAGATCAGCGCCCAGAAGTGCACGATGGACAGCCGGTAGGAATACACCGGCCGCTGCGCCTGCTTCGGCACGAAGTAGTACATCATCGCCAGGAAGCCGACGGTCAGCAGGAACGCCACCGCGTTGTGGCCGTACCACCACTGCGCCATCGCGTCCACCGCGCCGCTGTACACCGGGTACGACTTCCACCAGCCCGCGGGGATGGCGAGGTTGTTGACGATGTGCAGCAGGCCGACGCCGATGATGTACGCGCCGTAGAACCAGTTGGCCACGTAGATGTGCTTCACCGCGCGCCTGGCGATGGTGCCGAAGAACAGCACGCCGTAGGCCACCCACACCACCGCGACCAGGACGTCGAGCGGCCACTCCAGCTCGGCGTACTCCTTGCCCTGGGTGATGCCGAGCGGCAGCGTGATCGCGGCGCCGAGCATGGCCAGCTGCCAGCCCCAGAACACGAAGTCGGCGAGCCGGTCGGAGAACAGGCGCACGTGGCAGGTGCGCTGGACCACGTACAGCGAGGTGGCGAACAGCGCCGAGCCGCCGAACGCGAAGATCACGCCGTTGGTGTGCAGCGGCCGCAGCCGGCTGTAGGTGAGCCAGGGCGTGTCGAAGTTCAGGGCGGGCCAGTACAGCTGGGCGGCGATCAGCACCCCTACCGCCATGCCGACGATGCCCCACGCGACGGTGGCGGCCGCGAACCGGGCCACCACCCGGTCGTTGTAGGTGGCGGCGGGCGGCGCCGCGGGGCTGGGAGCGGGCGCGTGCGTGGCGTCGCCGGCGGCGACGGCCGCCGCGTTCGTGGTGTTCATGCGGGACCCCGTGTTGTCTCGCGCGCATTCTGGCGACGCGCGCGGCGGGCTCCCTTGACCTGGATCAACCGGCCCCGGGGGAGACAGCTTCCGTTAGGGTTGCGGGCCCCGGTAGCGGCAGCCGGAGGTGCAGGTCTCGTGGACCACCACTTCGCTCAGCTGCGGCACCACCGGCTTGAGCCGTTCCCAGATCCAGATGGCGAGCCGCTCGCTGGTCGGGTTCTCCAGCCCCTCGATGTCGTTGAGGTAGCGGTGGTCGAGCTGCGCATGCAGCGGCGCGAAGGCCGCCTTCAGGTCGGCGAAGTCCATCACCCAGCCGCTCTCGGCGCCGGGCTCGCCCTCGGCGCGGAGCTCCACCTGGAAGGAGTGCCCGTGCAGGCGGGCGCACTTGTGGCCCTCCGGCACGTTGGGCAGGCGGTGGGCGGCCTCCAGGGTGAAGCGCTTGAAGATTTCCATGCGCCATTCTAGCCCCCGGCCGGCGCCGCCCCGCGCCCGGTCCCCGGGGCCGGCGGCCCGGGAGGGACGCCCTGCGCGCCGCCCCGGGCCGGGTCCGGCCGGCGGGGGGCTCCCAGCGCGTTCGTCCGTGGGACAATATGACGGCTACCGGGGAGCAGGAACGTGCAGGGGATTCCGCTCCGCTCCGGCGAAATCGTCGGGCAGCTGCTCAATCAGCTGCCCGCGTTGCTGGGCGACGACATCGCCGAGTTGCTGCAGCGCCTCGAAGAGGCGTTGTCGTCCTCGGCTGCCTCCGTTTTCGAACAGCCGCCGTGCTGCCGCGATTCGATGCGCGTGCTGCTTTACAAGCGCGCGCAGGCGCTGCCGGTGGTGCTCGAGTGCCTGCGGCGCGAGTGCGAGGCGCTCGCCGCGGCGCCGCGCGGCGGCGATCCGGTGGTCGAGCTCGCGGCCGCGCGCCCGCAGGTGCTGCGGCTGCAGGACGACGAGACCGTCGAGGAGGAAGCCGCGCTGTCGGCGATCGCGCGCCGCCACGCCTCGCGCGCGAGCTTCCCGTTGCTGCTGCTCGGGCAGCGCTTCGGCGTGCTGTTCGCGCGGCCGGCGCTGGACGCCGACACCCTGCCGGTCGGCCCGCGCGCGTTCTGCCACGCGCTCGGCGAGGCGGCCACGCGCATCGGCCTGTGCCCGCACGTGCGCATGGCGCTGTACCGGCTCTACGACGTCGAGTTCATGGACCAGTACCCGCGCTTCGCGGAGGCCTTCGACGCGCTGGTGGACGCGGCCGGCATCCTGCCCGGCCTCGCCTACGTGCCGCTGCGCCGCGGCGCGGCACCGATCGCCACCGCCGTCGCGCAGGCGTCGGAGCAGGACGCGCTGCAGTCGGTGAACCGCGCCGCGGAAGCGCTGGCGCCGCAGGAGGCGTTGCCGGCGCGCGCACAGGCCGAACGCCAGGAAGCGATCTTCGCCATGGCGCGCTTCCTGCTGAAGCATGGGCGCGACTCGGTGCAGTGGAGCGAGTGCCTGGCCATCGCCGACACGCTGCTCGACGCGGCGCGCGCGGGCACCGAGGCGCCGGAGGACGTGGCGCGCTGGCTGCAGCGCGCGATCGCGGCCGTCGGCTACGGCGAGAACGACGCGGCGCGACTGGCGGGCAAGCTCACCGCGCGCGCGGCGGAGTTCGCGCGCGCGGACGGTGGCGCGAACGCCGCCGGCGGGGACGTCGGCAATGCCGCCGCCGCGGCCGCCGCGGCCGACGCGGGCGAACCGGCGCCGCGCCCGCGCGGCGTGCGCGAGCAGCGCTGCTTCGACCGCCTGGTGCTGCTGGATCCGGGCGCGATGCTCGGCTTCTCCGCCGGCGACGGCAGCTTCCTGCACCTGTGCCTGCGCGAGCACCTGCACGATCCGGCGCGCATGCTGCTGGCGTTGCCGGACGGCTCGCGCGAGATCGTGTTCGAAGTGGACATGCTCGCGCGCCTGGTCGCGTCGGGGCAGGCGTGGGTCATGCGCACGCCGGTCGCGCCGGCAACGCCGGCATCCGCGGGAGCCGCGCCATGAACGCCGACATGGGCCGCGAAGCGCGGCGCAGCCGCCGCCACCGCCTGCCGGGCACGCCGCCCGTGTTCGACGTGCTCGCCGAGCGCGTGCTCGGCCGCGTGCTCGACATGTCCGCGGGCGGCATGAAGCTGCTGCTGGCCGAGCCGCTGCCCGAGGACACGCTGTACCAGGTGCGCTTCGAGCTGCCGCTGCCGGACGGGCGCCGGGCGCCGATCGTCGCCGGCATCCAGGTGCTCGACACGCGCGTGGACGAGGACGGGCTGCTCGCCACCGGCGCGCGCTTCATCCACCTCGAAGGCGCGCACGCGCGCCAGCTGGTGCAGTGGCTGCGCCAGCGCGAAGGGGAAGCGTAGGAATGGTGGCTATGGGTGGACTCGAACCACCGACCCCAGCATTATGAGTGCTGTGCTCTAACCGGCTGAGCTACATAGCCATCGGAAGCGCATCGGGCGGCCGGCGGTCGGCGGCCTGCCCGGGCCGGCCATTGCGGCGCGGCGAACCCGCAATTTTCCACGCGTCCCGGCCTTCCGTCAATTCAGGCCGGCGCCGCGGGCTGCGCGCGTCCGGCCCGCTTGTCGCCCCAGCCACCCCGTGGCAGAGTCGGACGCAGTGCATTCTGGAGTCCGCATCGTGATCGATCCGGACGGTTATCGCCCCAACGTGGGCATCGTGCTCATGCATCCGGACGGCCGGGTGTTCTGGGCCCGGCGCGTGCGCCGCGACGGCTGGCAGTTCCCGCAGGGCGGGATGAACACCGACGAGACGCCGCTCGAAGCCATGTACCGCGAGCTCCGCGAGGAGACCGGGCTGCTGCCCGAGCACGTGGCCGTGCTCGGGGTGACGCCCGGCTGGCTGCGCTACCGCCTGCCGCAGCGCGCGATCCGCCGCAACGACAAGGTGGTGTGCATCGGCCAGAAGCAGGTGTGGTTCCTGCTGCAGTTCACCGGCAGCGAGGCGGACCTGCGCCTGGACGCCACCGACAAGCCGGAATTCGACGACTGGCGCTGGGTGGACTTCTGGTATCCGATGGACCACGTGGTGGTGTTCAAGCGCCGGGTCTACGCCAGCGCGCTGCGGCACCTGGCGCCGTTCGCCCGGCAGGTCGCCGGGGCCCAGGCGATCCCGCACCTGGCGCCGGAGCCGCGCTGGCCGGCGCGCCGGGCCGGGCGCCGGCGCGGCCGGGCGGGCGGCGGGGCGCCCACCGGGACGGGGCCCGCAACGCCCGACGCCTGAACGGGGGCTGCCCGATCGGGCGTGGGCCGGGCTGGCCGGTTGCAAATGATTCTCATTCGGGCGGATAATCGCAGCCGGTCCCCCCGTGCCGGCCCATCGCCCATGTACGTGTGCATCTGCAACGGCGTCACCGACAGCCAGATCCGCGAGGTCGCGGACGCCGGCTGCCGCACGCTGCCGGAGCTGACCATGCGTACCGGCTGCGGCGCCACCTGCGGCAGCTGCCTGGACCTCGCCCAGGAGATCCTCGACGAGGTGCACGCCGCCCGCGACCTCGGCGTGCCGGTGCTCTCGCAGGCCGCGTGAAGGCCGCCGCGCGCGCGGCCCGCGCGCGCACCGTAATGCACTCGATTCGCGTTCCGCCATCGCTCCCGCGAAGGCGCTAGCATCGGCCTGTCCGCAGCATCTGGAACCCGGCCATGAAAGGCGACCCCAAGGTCATCGAGCACCTCAACAAGGCGCTCTACAACGAGCTCATCGCGATCAACCAGTATTTCCTGCACGCGAAGATGCTCGGGAACTGGGGGCTGAAGGAGCTCGCCGAGCACGAGTACCACGAGTCCATCGACGAGATGAAGCACGCGGACAGGCTGTCCGAGCGCATCCTGTTCCTGGACGGGCTGCCGAACTTCCAGAACCTCGGCAAGCTGCGCATCGGCGAGAACCCGGTGGAGATCCTCAAGGCCGACCTGGCGCTGGAACTGGAGGCGCTGCCCGACCTGCGCGCGGCGATCGCGTATTGCGAGCAGGTGGGCGACTTCACCAGCCGCCAGCTGTTCGCCGACATCCTCGCCTCCGAGGAAGAGCACATCGACTGGATCGAGACCCAGCTCGGCCTGGTCGCTCGCCTCGGCGAACAGGCCTACCTGCAGACCAAGGTCGAGGACTGACCGCGGCCCGCTAGCGGAAGCGGAGGCGGGCGCGCAGCCAGCGCCACAGCCACCATGCGCAGGCCGCCAGCAGCACGGTGGCGGCCATCGCGATCCCGAGCGCGAGGAAGGGGTGCGCGAACGCGAGCGCGAGCCCGGTCACGACCACCGCGTCCTCGCCGAGCGAGGCGGTCCAGTTGCTCACCGGTTCCGGCGAGGCGTTCAGCGCCGCGCGCGTGCCCGACTTCAGCAGGTGGCTCGCCAGCGCGGTGCCCGCGCCCGCCGCCAGCATGCCGGCGCCGAGCTCGCCGTCCGGCGAGAGCGTCGCCGCGGCCAGGAACGCGCCCGCGGGCACGCGCAACAGCGTGTGCAGCAGGTCCCAGACCGAATCCACGCCGGGGATCTTGTCGGCGGAGAACTCCACCAGCGCCAGCACGCCGGAAACGCCGATCACCCACGGCGAGGCGGCGACTTCCAGCGCCGGCGGCAGTGCCAGCCAGCCGAACCAGCCCGCCAGGCCGAGCCCGAACACGGTGAGGTAGACGCGCAGTCCCGCGAGCCAGGCCAGCAGGATGCCGGCGGCGAACAGCTGGGCGTGGCTCATGGCGCGATGCTCCCTCCGGCGACGCCCGCATGCTATACCCCCGGGCATGGACGAGACGCCGACCCCTGCCGCCCACGGCCACGGGCTGGTCTACGCGCTGCTGGCGGTGTTCGTGGCCGCGCTGGCGTTCGGCGCGTGGGGGCTGTGGACGGTGTTCGCGCCCCGGCCCGAGGACCCGCGCGCCCAGCTCGAGGCGCAGCGCGCGCGCATCGCCGAGCTGGAGCAGCGCGCCACCACGCTGGCGCGCTCCGACCAGGTGAGCCGCGAGGCCAACCGCGAGCTGCAGCGCACGCTGGCCGAGCGCGACGAGGAGATCGCGGGGCTGCGCGCCGACGTGGCCTTCTACGAGCGCTTCGTCGGCAGCACCGCGCAGCGCCACGGCCTCTCGGTGCACCAGCTGCGGATGGCGCCGCAGCCGGGCGGCGGCGCCTGGCATTTCGTCGCCACGCTCACCCAGAACCTGAACCGCGGCGCGGCCAACGACGGCCGGCTCACGCTCTCGGTCGAGGGCAGCCGCCGCGGGCGCATGGAGAAGGTCGCCTGGGAAGTGCTGCGCCAGCAGCCCGACGCGCCGGGCGTGGAGTTCTCGTTCAAGTATTTCCAGCAGGTGCAGGGCGACGTGATCCTGCCGGAGGGGCTGCAGCCGGTGCGCGTGGTGGTGCGGCTGGCGCCGGTGCGGGGCCAGCCGGTGGAACAGTCGTTCACCTGGGCCGAGGCCACGGCCGCGGACTGAGCGCGCGCGGTTGATTCCGCGCACCCGCGGCCCCATGCTTTGCGCATGCAGATTCCCGCCGCCGACAGCGCCGCGCCCGGCTACCAGTCGCTGCAGCGCCCGCTCGAATTCACCCGCGCCGCGGCCGCCAAGGTCCGCGAGCTCATCGCCGAGGAAGGCAACCCGGCGCTGAAGCTGCGCGTCTACATCCAGGGTGGCGGCTGCTCCGGCTTCCAGTACGGCTTCGAGTTCGACGAGCAGCAGGCCGAGGACGACCTCGCGATCCGGACCGACGACGTGGTGCTGCTGGTGGATCCGCTGAGCCTGCAGTACCTGATGGGCGCCGAGGTGGACTACACCGAGACCCTGCACGGCGCGCAGTTCACGATCCGCAACCCCAACGCCAAGAGCACCTGCGGCTGCGGCAGCAGCTTCACGGTGTGACCGCGCCGAAGACCTTCGCGTTCGTGGACGGCGCGCTCGACCGCGCCGACGCGCTGCGCGACGACGCCGCGGCGCTGGCCGCATCGTGGCCGGGCGCGCGCGTCCTCCTGCTCGACGACGACGGCAACGCGCTGGCGCGCGCCGACGGCATGCTGTTCGCGCCGACCGGCGCGGAGCTCGGCGGCGGGCCGGGCACGGCCGTGTTCCTGGGCCGCCGCGGCGACGAGGCCTGGTTCGCGCAGCGCGCCGCCACCGCGGGTCCGGCGGCGCTCGCAGGCGCGCCGACGCGCGTGGACCTGCGCAGCGCCGCGGCGCGCTGGCCGGCGCCGCATGCCACCGCGTTCGCGCAGGCGCGCGCGCTGCTGCACTGGCACGCGCGGCACCGTTACTGCGGCGCGTGCGGCGGCGAGCTCGCGTTCGTGCGCGCCGGCTGGCTGGGCCGCTGCGGCGCCTGCGGCAGCGACCACTATCCGCGCACCGACCAGGCCATCATCGCCGCGGTCACCGACGGCACGCGGCTGCTGCTCGGGCGCCAGGCGACGTGGCCGGCGCGGCGCTGGTCGGTGCTCGCCGGCTTCGTCGAGCCGGGCGAGTCGCTGGAGCAGACCGTCGCGCGCGAGGTGATGGAGGAAAGCGGCGTGCGCGTGCGCGAGGCGCGCTACCTCGCCTCGCAGCCCTGGCCGTTCCCGGGCGCGCTGATGCTCGGCTTCATCGCGCTGGCCGAGCCCGACCCGCCGCGCGCGGGCGACGAGCTCGAGGACGTGCGCTGGTTCACGGCCGACGAGGTGCGGGCGGGGCTGGCCGCGGAATGGTCCGGCCCGGAGGCGCCCGGGGAGGGCATCGTGCTCTCCGCGTCCATCTCGATCGCGCGCTGGCTGATCGAGCGCTGGCTCGAGGAAACGGCCTAGGCCTTGGCGGTTTTCGCGCCGCGCGGGGTCGCGCGGCGCGCGGCCTTGGCCCCCTTCGCGGGCTTGGCGCCCGCGCCGCGCGCCGCCGGCTTGCGCACGCGCGCCGTGGCCGCGCGCCGCGGCGCGGCGTCGTGCAGGGTCATCAGCGATTCCAGCAGCTGCTCGTCCGCACTCGAGCACACGCCCAGCAACAGCACTTCCTCGCAGCCTTCCGCGGCGATGTAGGCGTGGCCCATGTTGGAATCGATGTACACCGACTCGCCCGCCTCCAGCACGATCGGGTCGTAGAACTCGGTGTGCACCTCGGCGCGGCCTTCGAGCACGTGGATGTACTCCTCGCCCGAGTGCCGCACCAGCTCGCCGAATTCCTCGATGCTCTTGGCGCGCACCCGCGTCAGCACCGGGATCATGCGCTTGCGGCGCAGTTCCGGGCACAGGTAGTAGTAGTCGTAGTTCGGGGTGGTGACGCGGATCGCGTCGTCGATGCGGCCGATGCTGCGGCGCGCGGTCACCGCCGGCTCGGCGTCCTCCTCCTGCTCGGCGAACAGCTCCGACATGCGCAGCTGCAGGCGCTGGCTGATCTGCTGCAGCTTGTCGTAGGTCAGCGTCAGCCGGTCGTGCTCCACCTTCGACAGCGTGGACAGCGGGATCCCGGTCCGCTCGCTCATCTGCTTGAGCGTCCAGCCCCTGCGCTTGCGCAGCGAGCGCAGCAGTCCGCCGATGGTGGGGTGCTTCGATGCGGGCATTTCCTTCCGTGCTCCTCGGCCGCCGGGCCGCGCGGCGCGCGTCGTGCGCGACGTGGGGACATGATCGCCTCCACGGGCCTGCCCGGCCAAGTCCGGCGCGCCTTGCGCCGGGCGGGTTGACAATTTTCCGATCAGGATCATATAACCAGATCAGGACTGCGCGGCGCAGGGGAGCCCCGAGGGGCGGCGGCGCGCGGCGTCACTTCCAGCCAACCTGCCCTCTGCGGAGGGGGAGACCCGCGATGCGTCCCATCACCGCTTTCCTCGCAGGACTGCTGGCGCTCGCGCCGGCGCTGTCCGCCGGCGCCCAGGACGCGCCGGCCCCCGCCGACGCCGCGGCCGCCCCTGGCGCGGCCGCGCCCGCCGACCGCACCCCCGCGCTGCAGCGCGCCGACGTGGAGGCCTGGCTGGACGGCTACCTGCCGTACGCGCTCGCCGCCGGCGACATCGCCGGCGCGGTCGTGGTGGTGGTGAAGGACGGCGAGGTCCTGCTGCAGAAGGGCTACGGCCTGGCCGACGTCGAGGCCGGCACCCCGGTGGATCCGGAGCGCACCCTGTTCCGGCCGGGCTCGATCTCCAAGCTGTTCACGTGGACGGCGGTGATGCAGCTGGTGGAGGCCGGCAGGATCGACCTCGACGCCGACGTCAACCAGTACCTGGACTTCGAGATGCCCGCGCGCGACGGCAAGCCGGTCACGCTGCGCCAGGTCCTGACCCACACCGCCGGCTTCGAAGAGGCGATGCGCGGCCTGATCTTCTCCGACGAGGACGGGCTGGTGACGCTGGGCGACACGCTCAAGCGCTGGATCCCGCACCGCATCCACTCGCCGGGCACCACGCCGGCGTACTCGAACTACGCCACCGCGCTGGCCGGCTACGTGGTCGAGCGGGTTTCGGGCGAATCGTTCGACGACTACGTCGAGCGCCACATCCTGCAGCCGCTGGGCATGCGCGACGCCAGCTTCCGGCAGCCGCTGCCGCCCGCGCTGGCGCAGCGGATGTCGAAGGGCTACGCCAGCCTGTCCGACGGCAAGGCCAAGCCCTACGAGTTCATCAACCTCGCGCCTGCGGGCTCGATGGCCGTCACCGGCGCCGACATGGCGAAGTTCATGATCGCGCACCTGCAGCGCGGCGAATACCAGGGCGCGCGCATCCTGTCGGCGGACACCGCCGAGCGCATGCACCGCACCCGCAGCGAGGCCGGCATCGGGCCGCTGCACCGGATGATGCTCGGCTTCTACGAGACCAGCCGCAACGGCCACTTCGCCATCGCCCACGGTGGCGACACGCAGTGGTTCCACAGCGACGTGCAGCTGTACCCGGACGACGGCGTGGGCTACTTCATCTCGATGAACTCCGCCGGCCGCGAATCGGCGACGCTGCAGATCCGTTCCCAGCTCGCCGTGCAGTTCGCCCGGCGCTACCTGCCCACGGACGCCGCCGCCCCGAAGCCGCTCGACGCCGCGGCGGCGCAGGCGCAGAACGCCGCGATCGCCGGCGCCTACGCCAGCAGCCGCCGGCCGCAGGACAACGTGATGGGCATCCTCAACCTGCTCAACCAGGCCAAGGTGGCGGCGAACGAGGATGGCACCATCAGCGTGTCCATGTGGCCGGGCCCGGCGGGCAAGCCGAAGAAGTGGACGCCGGTGGGCGAGTGGCTGTGGCAGGACCTGGACACCGGCGACCGCCTCGCCGCCGAGGTGGTGGACGGGCGCGTGGTGCGCTTCAGCATGGAATTCGTCTCGCCGTTCATGCTGTTCGAGCGCCTGTCCGGCTGGCGCGCGATGGCGCCGTTGCTGCTCGGCGCCAGCTTCGTGGCGCTGCTGCTGACCGTGCTCGCCTGGCCGGTGTCGGCACTGGTGCGCCGCCACTACGGCGTGCCGTACCGCCTCTCGGGGGCGGACGCGAAGGCGCACCGCGCGCTGCGCTGGGGCAGCCTGCTGTCCGCGCTCGGCATCGGCATCGGCCTGGGCGTGGTGCTGTGGATGATGAGCGACCTGGAGAACCTGAGCGGCGCCGATGCGCTGGTGACGGTGGCGCGCCTGCTGGTCGGCGCCGGGCTCATCACCGGCGCAGCGCTGGCCACGTGGGGCGCGTGGGGCACGCTGCGCGGCGGCCGCCGCTGGTACGCGAAGCTGTGGGCGCTGCTGCTCGCCCTTGCCGCGCTGTACCTGCTCTGGGTCGGCTTCGACTACCACCTGGTCGGCTTCGGCGCGGACTTCTGAGCCGCGCCGTGGCCGCCCGCATCGCGCTCGACCTGCGCATCGAACCGCTGCGCCTGGCTTCGCCGTTCCGGATCTCCGGCTACGTGTTCGAGGCGATGCCGGCGGTGGTCGCGACCCTGCGCGACGGCGCCCGCTTCGGGCGCGGCGAGGCCGCCGGCGTGTACTACCTGGGCGACGCGCCCGAGGGCATGCGGGCCACGCTCGAGGCGCAGCGCGACGCCATCGAGCGCGGCCTGTCCCGCGACGAGGCGCGCACGCTGCTGCCGCCGGGCGGCGCGCGCAACGCCCTGGACTGCGCGCTGTGGGAGCTGGAATCGCAGCGCGCGGGCGTGCCGGTGTGGAAGCTCGCCGGGCTCGAGCCGCCGCGGCCGCTGCTCACCACCTTCACCGTCGGCGCCGACGCGCCGGACGCCATGGCCCGCGCGGCGCTCGGATTCGCCACGGCGCGCGCGATCAAGCTCAAGCTCACCGGCGAGGCCGACCTCGACGCCGCGCGCATCGCCGCGGTGCGCGCGGCGCGGCCCGACGTGTGGCTCGGCGTGGACGCGAACCAGGGCTACGTGCCGGCGACGCTGGAGCGGCTGCTGCCGGCGCTGGTGGCGCACGGCGTCTCGCTGCTCGAGCAGCCGTGCCGGCGCGGCCACGAGGCCGAGCTCGACGGCGTCGAGCACGTGGTGCCGATCGCCGCGGACGAGAGCGTGCAGGGGCTGGACGAGGTGGACGCGCTCGCCGGCCGCTTCGACGTGGTCAACATCAAGCTCGACAAGTGCGGCGGCCTCACCGAAGGCCTGCTGATGGCGCGGCGCGCGCGCGAGCTGGGCATGAAGGTGATGGTGGGCAACATGTGCGGCACCAGCCTGGCGATGGCGCCGTCGTTCGTGCTCGGCCAGCTCTGCGACGTCGTGGACCTCGACGGCCCGCTGTTCCTGGCCCGCGACCGCGCGCCGCCGGTGCGCTACGGGAACGGCATGATCGACTGCGGCGACGAGGTCTGGGGCCCGTCGGCGGTGGACGCGTGAGCGCGGCGGCAGGGCGCACCTGGTTCGGCCAGCCGCGCGGGCTGACCATCCTGTTCCTCACCCAGATGTGGGAGCTGTTCTCCTACTACGGCATGCGCACGCTGCTGGTCTACTACATGACCAAGCAGCTGCTGTTCGCGCAGGAGAAGGCGTCGTTCATCTACGGCACCTACACCGCGATGGCGTACTTCACGCCGATCCTCGGCGGCGCCATCGCCGACCGCTGGCTGGGCAAGCGCAACGCGGTGCTGCTCGGCGGCGGCATCATGGCGCTCGGCCATTTCGCGATGGCCTTCGAACCGCTGTTCTACCTCGGCCTGGCCACCATCGCGCTCGGCAACGGCCTGTTCCTGCCCAGCCTGCCGAGCCAGATCAACGACCTCTACGCCGGCGACGATCCGCGCCGCGGCCGCGCCTACAACGTGTACTACGTCGGCCTGAACCTCGGCGGCTTCCTCGCGCCGCTGGTCTGCGGCACGCTCGGCGAGCTGTACGGCTGGCACTACGGGTTCGGCGCCGCAGGCATCGGCATGCTCGCCGGCCTCGTGGTCTACGTGCTCGGCCGGGACTACCTGCCCCCGGAGGCGCCGCGCGTCGCGCCCGTCGCGCCCGTTGCCGGCGCGGCCGGCGCGCGTGCCGATGCGCGCCGCGTGTGGCTGCTGCTGCTCGGCGTCGCGCTCGCGGTCACGGTGTTCCGTGGCGCCTACGAGCAGGTCGGCAACACGCTGCCGCTGTGGGTGGACGGCGCGGTGGACCGCGGCCTCGGCGCGACCCAGGTGCCGATGACCTGGTTCCTGTCGCTGAACCCGCTGTTCGTGATCGCGCTGACGCCGCCGCTGCTCGCCTGGTGGCGGCGGCGCGCGGCCGCCGGCCGCGACACGCCGCCGGCGCGGCGCATGGCGATCGGCGCGCTGGTGGTGGGCGCGGCCTATGGGCTGCTGGCCGCGGTCGATGCCGCCGCGGGCGCCGCCGGCGACGGCGCGCGCGCGGGCTGGCCGTGGCTGGTGGCGTTCTTCCTGCTGCTGACGTTCGGCGAGCTGTTCATCCTGCCCACGGGCCTGGGCCTGTTCGCGCGGCTCGCGCCGCCGCGGCTCGGTGCCACCACGGTGGCGGCGTGGTTCCTCACCATCTTCAGCGGCAGCCTGTTCGCCGGCGTGGTGGGCATGGCGTGGAGCCATCTCGGCCACGCGGTCTTCTTCCTGCTGCTCGCGGCGCTGGCCGTCCTCGCCGCGGGCATCCTGTGGCGGCTCGACCGCCCGATCCGCCACCTGGCCTGACCGGAGACATCGCCATGCCCCTGCCACGCGCCTTCGCCCTGCTGCTGGCCCTCGCGCTGTCGCTGTGCGGGTGCGCAACGGCCCCCGGGGCGGCGTCGCCGCCCTACGACCTGCTGGTGCGCAACGGCGTGGTCTACGACGGCAGCGGCGGCCCGCCGCGGCGCGTGGACGTGGCGGTGCGCGGCGACCGCATCGTCGCGCTGCCGCCGCCGGGCAGCGACGCCACCGCGGCGCAGGTGCTGGACGCGCGCGGCCAGGCGGTGGCGCCCGGCTTCATCAACATGCTCAGCTGGGCGGTGGACTCGCTGATCGTCGACGGGCGCGGGATGAGCGACACCAAGCAGGGCGTCACCCTCGAGATCTTCGGCGAAGGCTGGTCCATGGGCCCGCTCGACGCGCGGATGAAGGCCGATGCGCTGCGCCAGCAGGGCGACATCCGCTACCCCATCGGGTGGACCACCCTCGGCGAATACCTCGCGTTCCTGGAGGCCCGCGGCGTGACGCCGAACGTGGCTTCGTTCGTCGGTGCAACCACGGTGCGCATCCACGCGCTCGGCGAGGACGACGTGCAGCCCACGCCGGAACAGCTCGCGCGCATGCAGGACCTGGTGCGGCAGGCGATGGCCGAGGGCGCGCTGGGCGTGGGCGCCTCGCTGATCTACCCGCCCGCCGCCTTCGCCCGGCCAGGGGAGCTGGTCGCGCTGGCGCAGGCGGCGGCCGAGTCCGGCGGCGGCTACATCGCGCACATGCGCAGCGAGGCGGACCGCTTCCTGGAGGCGCTGGAGGAAACCATCGCGATCGCGCGCGCCACCGGCGAGCGCGCCGAGGCCTACCACCTCAAGGCGGCCGGCGAGAAGAACTGGCCGAAGATGCAGCAGGCGATCAGGATGATCGAGGCGGCGCGTGCCGAAGGGCTGAAGGTGTCCGCCGACATGTACGCCTACACCGCCGGTGCCACCGGCCTCACCGCGGGCCTGCCGCCGTGGGTGCAGGCCGGCGGCACCGAAGCGATGCTGCAGCGGCTGCGCGACCCGACGATCCGCGCGCGCGTCGTGGAGGAAATGCGCGATCCCGGTGTCGCGTGGGAGAACATCCGCCTGCTCACCGGTTCCGACGAGCGCGTGCTGCTCATCGACTTCAAGAATCCCGCGCTGAAGCCGCTGCTCGGCAGGACCCTGGCGGAAGTGGCGCGCGAGCGCGGCACCAGCGCCGAGGAAACCCTCATCGACCTGGTGGTCGAGGACGAGGGCCGCGCGGGCGCCGCGTATTTCCTGATGAGCGAGGAGAACGTCGAGCTCGGGCTGCGGCAGCCCTGGGTCTCGCTGGGGTCGGACGCCGGCTCGGAAGCGCCGGAAGGCGTGTTCCTGCTCTCCAGCACCCATCCGCGCGCCTACGGCAACGTGGCGCGCTTCCTCGGCCACTACGTGCGCGACCGCGGGCTGATGCCGCTGGAGGAGGCGGTCCACCGCCTCACCGGACTGCCCGCCGCCAACTGGAAGCTGCAGGGCCGCGGCTGCCTCGCCGTGGGGTGCTACGCCGACATCGTGGTGTTCGACCCGGCCACGATCGCCGACCACGCCACCTATGACGCGCCGCAGCAGTACGCGACCGGCGTCAGCGACGTGTTCGTCAACGGCGTGCAGGTGCTGCGCGCGGGCGAACACACCGGGGCGACCCCGGGGCGCGTGGTGCGCGGCCCCGGCTGGCGCGGGCCCTGACGGGGCGCGCGCCGGGGCCGGCGCGCGTTCTCCGCTGGAGTTGACAATTCTCCAATCAGGATAAATAGTCCCGCGAGGGATAAAACAGGCCGCCCGCCGATGGCGCGGCCTGCCGCTACCGCCGCGCATCGTCCTGGGGAGGCACACATGCACGCATCCACGTCCAGCCGGCCGGCGCGCCGCGCGCCGCTCACCCTCGCCATCGCCGTGGCGCTGGCCATGCTGCCCACCACCGTCGCGTTCGCGCAGGCCGGGCCGGACGGCGCCGGGGCGCAACCGGCGGAATCGCCGCAACAGCGGGCGCAGCAGGCGCAGGACGCGGACGACCGCGAGCCGGTGGACCTGCAGACGGTCTACGTCACCGCGAACAAGCGCCAGGAAAACATCCGCGAGGTCGCCACCTCCATCACCCGGCTCGGCGAAGAGCAGCTGGAGCTGATGAACGCCACGCAGATGTCGGACTACGCCAGCTACGTGCCCGGCTTCCAGCTGCAGTCCAACGGCACCCCGGGGCAGACCCAGGTGTCCATGCGCGGCATCGCCGCGCTCTCGCCGGGATCCACCGTGGGCACCTACGTGGACGACGCGCCGGTCGGTTCCAACAGCCTGTACCAGCAGGCCACGCTGTTCCAGCTCGACCTGCTGCCCTACGACGTGGAGAGCATCGAAGTGCTGCGCGGGCCGCAGGGCACGCTGTACGGCGCCGGCGCGATGGGCGGCCTGGTGAAGTACGCGATGCGCAAGCCCGACCCGACCCGGACCGAGTTCCGCGTCGGCGCGGGCTTCGCGTTCCCGCGCGACGGCAGCACCGCGTTCGACTACCGCGTGGGCGTGAACCTGCCGCTGGTGCGCGATTCGGTGGCGCTGCGCGCGAGCTACGCGCGCCACGAGCTGCCGGCCTACGTGGACAACCTGGCCGACGGCCGCAAGGACATCAACGAAGGCACCCAGACCAGCGGCCGCGTGGCGCTGCGCTGGGAGGGCGACGCGGCGAGCGTCCAGTTCGCGGCGATGCGCCAGGAAGTGGACAGCCGCAACAACGCCGCCATCGCGCTCGATCCCGCGACCCGGGAGCCGGTGCAGGGCCTCGCCAACTACCTGGTGGTGGACGAGCCGTTCCGCAAGAAGATCGACCACTACTCGCTGGCCGTGGAGTGGGACGCGGGCTTCGCCGACTTCGTGTCCGGCACCAGCTACTCCGACACGCACACCGCGATCCGCGGCGACGTCAGCCTGAGCTACGGCGAATACCCGCTCGCCTTCGCCGCGCTCGATCCGCGGCTGGAGGCGGGTGCCTCCTACCTCGACAACGTGCTCGACCTCACCCAGCTGACCCAGGAATTCCGCCTGCAGTCCAAGCCCGGCGAGCGCCTGGAGTGGCTGCTGGGCGCGTTCTACTCGAAGGAGGACGGCGAGAACTACCAGTACGTGCCGCTGTTCCAGCGCGACGGCTCGCCGCTGCCCGCGCCCTGGGACGACATCCTCGGGCTGCTCGGCGAACTGTACATCCCCAGCACCTACGAGGAGAAGGCGGTGTTCGCGAACGCCGCCTACCAGGTGACCGAGCGCTTCCGCATCGGTGCCGGCATGCGCTTCTCGCGCAACGACCAGACCTTCCAGCAGCGCGTGGTCGGCGGCGTGCTGCTGCCGGTCGGCGTCGAGGACAACCGCTCCAGCGAGGACGTGTTCACCTGGAGCCTCACCCCGCAGTTCAAGCTGGGCGAGGACGCGATGCTGTACGCGAAGGTCTCCACCGGCTACCAGCCGGGCGGCCCGAACGTGGTCGCGGTGGGCCTGCCGTCCGCGGTCGATTCGTCCACGCTCACCAGCTACGAGCTCGGCTGGAAGGCCGGCTTCGACCGGCAGCGCGTGCTGGTGGACGTGGTCGCCTACCAGATCGACTGGCAGGACATCCAGGTGGCCTCGCAGGTCAACGGCGTCAGCGGCCTGGTCAACGGCGGCGAAGCCACCAGCCGCGGCGTGGAGCTGTCGCTGCAGTGGCGGCCGGTGGACGGCCTGAGCCTGGGCCTGAATGCCGCGTACAACGACGCCAAACTGGACCAGGACTTCCCGCCGATCGTGGTGCCGCTGGACCCGGACCTGCCGGGCGGCGTGCTCGAGGTCAACACCGGCCTGAAGGGCGACCGCATGCCCTACGTGCCCGACCTGACCTGGTCGGCGACGTTCGACTGGTCGCGCCCGCTGCGGGGCGGCTGGAGCGCGAGCTTCGGCGGCGGCTACCGCTGGGTGGATTCGCGCACCAACGGCACCACCGAGCGCCAGGTGATCGCGATCGCCGAGCCGCGCACCGTGCTGCAGACCGAACTCACGCCGCCGCTCACCATCGGCAGCTACGGCGTGCTCGATCTGTACGCCGCGTTCTCCAACGCCAACTGGACGCTGCGCGGCTACTTGAAGAACGCCACCGACGAGCGCGCGTACTCGACGCTGGGCGACGTCACCGGCGTGCTCACCGGCGTCACCCACCACCTGCGCGCCGCGCCGATCCAGCCGCGGACCTTCGGCATCGAAGTCGACTACCGGTTCTGAGTGGACGGCGCGCCGCACGTGCACGCGCTGCCCGCGCCGTACCTGCTGTTCCTCGGCGACACCACCGAGCCGGGGTATGCGAAGACGGCGTTCGGCCTGCGCGACTGGGCGCGCGAACGCTGCGTCGGCGAGTTCGCCTGCGCTGGCGCCACCGTCACCACCGGGCTTCCCGCGATGTCGCCGGCCGAGGCGAAGGCGGCCGGCGCGCGGGCGCTGGTGATCGGTGTCGCCAACGCAGGCGGCTTCATCCCGCCGTCGTGGCAGGACGCGCTGCTGGAGGCGATGGAAGCGGGCCTGGACATCGTCAGCGGCATGCACGCGCGCCTGGCCGGCATCGACGCCCTGCGCGCGGCCGCGCAGCGCCTCGGGCGGCGGCTGGTGGACGTGCGCGAGCCGCCGCCGGGCATCCCGGTCGCGTCCGGGCGCAAGCGCAGCGGGCGGCGCCTGCTCACCGTGGGCACCGACTGCGCGCTGGGCAAGAAGTACACCGCGCTGGCGCTGGCGCGCGCCTTCCGCGCGCGCGGCGTCGCCGCGGATTTCCGCGCCAGCGGCCAGACCGGGATCATGATCGCCGGCGGCGGCATGCCGATGGACGCGGTGGTCGCCGACTTCGCCGCGGGCGCGGCCGAACAGCTGAGCCCGGACGCGGATCCCGCGCACTGGGACGTGATCGAAGGGCAGGGCTCGTTGCTGCATCCGGCGTACGCGCCGGTGTCGCTGGCGCTGCTGCACGGCAGCCAGCCCGACGTGATCGTCGCCTGCCACCAGCCCGGGCGCAGGCACATGCTCGGCTTTCCGGGCTACCCGGTGCCCGCCGTGGAGGAGGTCGTCGAGCTGGCGCTGCGCCTGGGCGCGCGCACCAATCCCGCGATCCGCTGCGCCGGCGCCAGCCTCAACACCGCGCACCTCGCGCCGCACGAGGCCGACGCCCTGCTGGCGGCGGAAAGCGCCCGCTTGGGCATGCCGGTGGCCGATCCGATGCGCGGCGGACCGGCTTTCGAGCGCCTCGTGGACGCCTGCCTCGCATGAACCAGGCGGCGGCCTCGGGCTGGTTCCAGCGCTACCTGCTGCCGGGACTCGCGTTCAAGGCGGTGGTGATCGGCGGCGGCTACGCCACCGGGCGGGAGCTGGCGGAGTTCTTCATGCCGGCGGGCCCGGTCGGCGGCCTGCTCGGCATGCTGCTGGCGATGCTGGCGTGGAGCGCGGTGTGCGCGCTGACGTTCGCGTTCGCGCAGGCGACGGACGCGTTCGACTACCGCAGCTTCTTCCGGCGCCTGCTCGGCCCGGCGTGGCCGGTGTTCGAGGTCGCGTACCTGCTGTTCATGGTGCTGCTGCTCGCGGTGTTCGGCGCCGCGGCCGGCAGCCTGGGCGCGGCGGCGTTCGGCTGGCCCACGCTGGCCAGCACGCTGCTGCTGGTGGCGGCGGTCGGCGCGGTCGTCGCGTTCGGCAACCGCTCGGTGGAGCGCCTGTTCAAGTGGGCGGCGTTCCTGCTGTACGGCGTGTACGCGCTGTTCCTGCTGCTGGCGCTGGCGGCGTTCGGCGACCGCATCGCGACGGCGTTCGCGACGTCGCCGCCGCCGCGCGACTGGGTCGCGGGCGGACTCACCTACGCCAGCTACAACGTCATCGGCGCAGTGGCGATCCTGCCGGTGGCGCGCCACTTCGCCGGCCGGCGCGACGCGCTGCTGGCGGGTGCCATCGCCGGGCCGCTGGCCATGCTGCCGGCGCTGCTGTTCTTCGTGTGCATGGCGGCGTGGTCCCCCGGCATCGCGGCGGAGACGCTTCCGTCCGATTTCATGCTGCAGCGGCTGGGCGTGCCGCTGTTCCACCTGCTGTTCCAGGCGATGATCTTCTGCGCGCTGCTGGAAAGCGGCGTCGGCATCCTCCACGCGCTGAACGAGCGCGTCGCGGTGGCCTGGCGGGCGCGGCGCGGCCGGCCGCTGCCGGAGGCCGCGCGCCTGGGCATCGCCGCCGCGCTGCTGCTGGGCTCGATCTTCGTCGCCGACCGCTACGGCCTGGTGGCGCTGATCGCCGGCGGCTACCGTGCGCTGGCCTGGACCCTGTTCGTGGTGTACGTGCTGCCGCTGCTCGTGGTGGGCGGCGGGTGGCTGTGGCGGACGCGACGCGCATCCGCGCCCCTTCCTCGCAACGCATCGGGAGAACCCACATGAACGCATGGCGACGCCTGCTGTCCGCCGCCGCGCTGGCGGCGCTGCTGCCGGTCCTGTCCGCGCCCGCGGCGGCGCAGGACCTGCCGGAAGGCTTCGACGCGCACGTCGAGGAGGTGCTGCGCAGCCACGGCGTGCCCGGCATGGCGATCTCGGTGGTGAAGGACGGCGCCGTCGTGCACGCGCGCGGCTACGGCGTGCGCCGCCTCGGTGGCGACGAACCGCTGGACGCCGACACCATCATCCCCACCGGTTCCACCGGCAAGGCGGTGACCGCGGCCGCGCTCGCGATCCTGGTGGACGAGGGCAGGCTGGACTGGGACGACAAGGTCATCGACCACCTGCCCGGGTTCCGCATGTACGACCCGTGGGTGACGCGCGAGATGACCGTGCGCGACCTGCTCGTGCACCGCAGCGGACTGGGGTTGGGCGCCGGCGACCTGCTGATGGTGCCGCGCACCAGCCGCAGCCGCGCCGACATCGTGCGCGCGTTGCGCCACATCGCGCCGGCCAGGAGCTTCCGCAGCGGCTACGCCTACGACAACGTGCTGTACGTGGTGGCCGGCGAGCTGGTGGCGGCGGTGGCCGGGCAGGACTGGGAGTCGTTCGTGCGCGAGCGCATCTTCCGCCCGGCGGGCATGGCCACCGCGGTGAGCCACGAGGACGACCGCTTCGCCACCGCCAACCGCGCCCAGCCGCACGCGCGCCTCGACCCGCGCTTGCGCGGGCTGGGCCCGCAGCGGGTGCTGCCGGAACGCGAAGGCCTCGGCCAGGTGGCGGCGCCGGCCGGCGGGCTGTCGTGGAGCGCCAACGATTTCGCCCGCTGGATGCAGCTGCAGCTCGGGCACGGCGCGCTGCCCGACGGTCGCCGCCTGTGGAGCGAGGCCGCCGCGCGCGAGATGTGGACCCCGCAGGTGGTGATGCCGACGCCGCAGTACCCGGTGCCGATCGCGGACATGACCCCGCAGTTCGCCGCGTACGCGTTCGGCTGGCAGGTACAGGACTACCGTGGCGTGAAGGTCCTGCAGCACGGGGGCGCGGTGTTCGGCGCGATCGCGTTCGTGATCCTCGTGCCGGAGCGGGGGATCGGCGTGTCCCTGCAGATGAACGCCGAGGATGTGGGCGTGCTGCGCGGGCTGGGCTACGAGCTGCTCGACCATCTGCTCGGGCTGCCGTCGCGCGACTGGGTGGCGGCGTTCGACGCATGGAACGAGCAGCGGCTGGCGGCCGGCCTGGCGGCGCTGGAGGCCGCGAGGGCCGCGGCGCCGGCGCGCAAGGCTTCGCGCCCGTCGCTGCCGAACGCGGGCTACGCCGGCGAGTACGCCGACGCCTGGTACGGGCCGATCGCCGTCACCGAGCGCGACGGCAGGCTGCGCATGGACTTCCGGCAGACGCCGGACATGGCCGGCACGATGACGCACTGGCAGTACGACACCTTCCGCGTGGACTGGGACGATGCTTCCATCGAACCGGCCTACGCCACGTTCCAGCTGGACGCGGCGGGCAAGGTGGAGCGCATCACCATGCGCGCGGTGTCGCCGCTGGCCGACTTCAGCTACGACTACCAGGACCTGCTGTTCCGGCCGGTGCCGGCCGCGGGCGGCCGCTAGGCCGCGTCGCCGCGCAGCGCGCGCACCTGCGCCTCCAGCTGCGCGGCGCCGGTGTCCGGCGGCATCGGCGCGCCCGCGAGGAGCTCGATGCGGGCGCGGAAGCGCCGCGGCACGCGCATCCGCGCGAGCCGCCCGGCCCTGGCGCTGGCGCCGCGCCGGCTCCACATGCTGCTCCACATGTTGCGCAGCGCCATCGGCACCACCGGCACCGGCCGGCCGGCGTCCGCGGCGCGGCGCAGGATGCGCTCCACGCCGGAGCGGAACGGCGCGATGGCGCCGTCCCTCGTCAGCGCGCCCTCGGGGAAGATCCCGACCAGCTCGCCTTCGGCCAGCGCGGCGTCGATCTGGTCGAAGGCGCGCTGCATCAGTGCGGCGTCCTCGCGCGCGCCGGCGATCGGGATCGCCCTGGCGGTGCGGAAGATCCAGCGCAGCACCGGGATCTCGAAGATGCGGTGGTCCATCACCCAGCGCACCGGCCGCGGCACCGCCGCCGACAGGATCAGCGCATCCATGTAGCTGACGTGGTTGCAGGCCAGTACCGCCGCGCCCTCGTCGGGCACGTGCTCCTCCACGCCGCGCACCCGCAGCCGGTACAGCGCGCGCACCAGCACCCAGCCCAGGAAGCGCATCAGGAACTCGGGCACGATGGTGAAGATCCACAGCGCCACCAGCGTGTTGGCGATGGCCAGCGCCAGGAACAGCTGCGGGATGCTCCAGCCCGCCCACTGCCGCAGCAGCAGGCACAGCACCGACGCGGCGACCACGAAGCCGGAGTTCTGGATGTTCAGCGCGCCGATCACCCGCGACAGTTCGCGCTTCGGCGTGCGGCTCTGGATCAGCGCGAACAGCGGCACCACGAAGAAGCCGGTGAACACGCCGATGCCGAGCAGGTCCACCACGATGCGGGCGCTGCCCTCGGCGCGCAGGAAGCCGGCCACGTCGAGCCCGGCCGCCGCCACCGTGCCGCTGCGTGCGAAGTACAGGTCGAACAGGAACGCGCTCATGCCGATCGCGCCCAGCGGCACCAGGCCGATCTCGACCGTGCGCGCCGACAGCTTCTCGCACAGCATCGAGCCGGTGCCGGTCCCGACGGAGAACAGCGCCAGCGCGAACACGTACAGCGTGTTGCCGCCGCCCAAGTGTGCGACGGCGTAGTCCGGCAGCTGGGTCGCGAACACCGTGCCGACGAACCAGAACCAGGACACGCCCAGCACCGCGTTGCGCACCGCGGGCTGCCGGCGCGCCAGGCGCATCACCGCCACCGTCTCGGGCACCGGGTTCCAGCGGATGTGCAGGTCGGGGGCGGCGGCCCCGGCGGGCGGGATCAGCCGGCTCACCAGGTTGCCCGCCACCGCCAGCGCGACCAGGCACGCGCCGGCCACCCACGGGCCGTGGTCGCCGGCGGCGGCGAAGACCAGGCCGCCGGCGATCATGCCCGCGAGGATGGACACCGACGTGCCCATCTCCACCAGGCCGTTGCCGCCGGTCAGCTCCTCGGGCCTCAGCACCGCCGGCAGGATCGAGTACTTCACCGGCCCGAACAGCGTGGACTGCACCCCGGTCAGGAACAGCGCCACCAGCAGCAGCGGCAGCGCCTGCAACACGAAGGCCACCGCCGCCAGCGACATGATCGCGATCTCCATCGAAGTGGTGATGCGGATCAGCCGCGACTTCTCCAGCTTCTCGGCGATCTGGCCCGCGGTCGCCGAGAACAGGAAGTAGGGGAGGATGAAGATCGCCGGTGCGAGCGAGGCGTACAGCGTGCGCTGTTCCGGGCTCGCGTCCATCCAGAACAGCAGGCCGATGATCGCCTGCCGGAACACGTTGTCGTTGAACGCGCCGAAGCACTGGGTGACGAACAGCGGCAGGAAGCGCCGCTGCCGCAGCAGCTCGAACTGGGAATGCCTGCCCCTGGCCTCGTCCATGCCTTGCTCCCCCTTGGCGTGCGCGGGCGGCCCGGGGCCGCTTCACCGGCCCTATCGTATCCTCCGGCGATGGCCGCCACCCAACCGATGCCCGCCGCGTTCCTGGGCCACGGCAGCCCCATGAACGCCCTGGAGCGCAACCGCTACAGCGACGCCTGGCGCGCGTTCGGCGCGGCGGTGCCGCGGCCGCGCGCGATCCTGGCGGTGTCGGCGCATTGGTACGTGAACGCCACGGCGGTGACGGCGATGGCGCGGCCGCGGACCATCCACGACTTCTACGGTTTCCCGCAGGCGCTGTTCGACGTGCAGTACCCGGCGCCGGGGCTGCCGGAGCTCGCGGAGGAAATCGCCGAGGTGGTGCGGCCCGAGCGCGTGGGCGCGGACCACGACGGCTGGGGCCTGGACCACGGCACCTGGTCGGTGCTGGTGCACGCGTTCCCCGAGGCCGACGTGCCGGTGGTGCAGCTCTCGCTCAACGCGCAACAGCCGCCGGAATGGCACCTCGCCATGGGCACGCGGCTGGCCGCGCTGCGCGAACGCGGCGTGCTGGTGCTGGGCAGCGGCAACGTGGTGCACAACCTGCGCGCGATCGACTGGCGCCAGCCCGACGCCGGCTTCGACTGGGCGCGCCGCTTCGACGCGCACGCCCGCGAGGTGCTCGCCGAGCGCCCCGGCGACGCCGCGGCGTTGGCGCGGCATCCGGATTTCCGCCTGGCCGCGCCCACCGACGAGCACTTCCTGCCGCTGCTGTACCTCGCCGGCATCGCGGCGGCCGCGGGCCGCGGTGCCGAGGTGCTGGTGGACGGCCATGCCTACGGCTCGCTGTCCATGGCCTGCTACACCGTCGGCGCCTGCGATCCCGCGCTGCGCGGCGGCCTCGGCGGCGCCGCGCCGCTGCGGACGGCGCTGCCGCCGGAAGATGCCAACATCTGACCGCTTCCTTCGGCCGGCCCAGGGACCGGGCCCGCCACTGAAAGCAATAATTGCGGCGCAACGAAAGCAAAATTTCCGTAACGGCCGCGCCGGGCCCCTAACGTCCGGATCCATGAAGGACGAGAAAGCGGAATTTTCGGCGCGGCTGCGGGCGGCCCTGAAGGACGCCCGGATCGAGGCGAGCCCGTCCGTCCTGGAGAAGCGCTTCAATTCCCGCTACGCCGGACCGCCGGTCACCGCGCAGGCGATCTCCGGCTGGCTCAACGGCAAGGCCATCCCCCGCCAGGACAAGCTGCGCGTGCTCGCGGCGATGGTGGGCGTGGACGCGCACGTGCTGCAGTACGGCGGCCGCCCGCGCGTGGGCGAGGCGAAGGGCGCATGGGAGGGCCTGAACCCCGCCGAGCGCGCGATGGTGGACGCCTACCTCTCGCTCGCGCCCGGGCACCGCAAGCTCGTGCGCGACCTGGTCGCCGCGCTCGCCGACCGCGCGGACGGGAAGGGCGACCGCGCCGCCTGAGCGCGCGGCCTTCGCGCGGGCTTTTCGCGTGCATCGGCAGCATGGGCGTCCCCGACCCGGAGACCGTCCATGAATGCGTTGTTGAAGACCGCCGCCGTTTTCGCCGCGGGCGCGGCCGCGATGTACCTGCTCGATCCGGAAACGGGACGCCGCCGCCGCGCGCTGGTGCGCGAGCGCGGCACCGGCACCGCGCGCGACCTGCAGGATTCCGCGCGCCGCGCCGGCCGCGACGCCGCCAACCGCCTGCGCGGGCGCATCGCCGAGACGAAGTCGCACATGGCCGGCGAGCCGGTGGACGACGAGACCCTGCACGACCGCATCCGCGCCAAGATCGGCCACCTGGTGGACCGGCCGTCGGCGATCGAGGTGCAGGTGGAGGGCGGCCACGTCGTGCTCAGCGGCGAGGCGCCGGAGGACGAGGCCGCGGCGCTGTCGCGCTACGTCGCCGGCATGCAGGGCGTGGAGGACGTCGAGAACCGGCTGTCGCCGCAGGCGCAGTCGCAGCCGCCGGCGCAGGACGGCGCCGGGCAGGGCGCCGGCGCCGCGCACTGAGCGCAGGTCAGGCGTTCCCGCGTTCGCGCGCGATCGCGCGCCAGCCGATGTCGTGGCGGTGGAACTCGCCGGGCCAGGAGATGCCGGCGACCTCGGCGTAGGCCCGGCGCTGCGCATCGGCGACGCTGTCGCCCAGCGCGCACACGCACAGCACGCGGCCGCCGGCGGTGACCGCGTGCCCGTCCTCCAGCCGCGTGCCGGCGTGGAAGACCTTGGTGCCTTCCACGTCGGGCGCGTCCATCGAATTGACCACGTCGCCGGTGCGCGGCTTGCCCGGGTAGCCCTCGGCGGCCATCACCACGCCGAGCGCGGGGCGCGGGTCCCATTCGGCCTGCAGGCCGCGCAGCTGGCCCGCGATCGCCGCCTCGACCAGGTCGAGCAGGTCCGAGCGCAGGCGCAGCATCACCGGCTGCGTCTCCGGATCGCCGAAGCGCACGTTGAACTCGATCACCTTGGGCGCGCCGGCCTTGTCGATCATCAGCCCTGCGTACAGGAAGCCGGTGAACGGCGTGCCGTCGGCCGCCATGCCGCGCACGGTCGGCTCGACGACCTCGCGCATGATCCGCGCGTGCACCTCGGGCGTGACCACGGGCGCGGGCGAGTAGGCGCCCATGCCGCCGGTGTTCGGGCCGGTGTCGCCGTCGCCGACGCGCTTGTGGTCCTGCGAGGTGGCCATCGGCAGCGCGAACGCGCCGTCCACCATCGCGATGAAGCTGGCTTCCTCGCCCTCGAGGAATTCCTCGACCACCACCCGTGCGCCGGCCGCGCCGAACGCGTTGCCGGCGAGCATGTCGCGCACGGCCGCCTCGGCTTCCGCCACGGTGGCGGCGACGACCACGCCCTTGCCGGCGGCCAGGCCGTCGGCCTTGACCACGATCGGGGCGCCCTTGTCGCGCACGTGCGCCAGCGCCGGCTCGAGTTCGGTGAACACCGCGTAGTGCGCGGTGGGGATGCCGTGGCGCGCCAGGAAGTCCTTGGCGAAGGCCTTGCTGCCCTCCAGCCGCGCCGCCGCGGCGGTGGGGCCGAAGATGCGGTGCCCGCGCGCGCGGAACGCGTCCACCACGCCGGCCACCAGCGGCTGCTCGGGGCCGACCACGGTCACCGAGACGCCTTCGCGCTGCACCAGCGCGAGCAGCCCGTCGATGTCGGTGGCCGCCACGTCGGCGTTGCGGCACTTCGGTTCCAGCGCGGTGCCGGCGTTGCCCGGCGCCACGATCACCTGCGAGGTGCGCGGCGACTGCGCCAGCTTCCACGCCAGCGCGTGCTCGCGACCGCCGCTGCCGATGACGAGCACCTTCATCCGCGCCTCCTCAGTGCCGGAAGTGGCGGATGCCGGTGAACACCATCGCGATCCCGTGCTCGTCGGCCGCGGCGACGACCTCGGCGTCGCGCATCGAGCCGCCAGGCTGGATCACCGCCCGCACGCCGGCCTCCGCGGCGGCGTCGATGCCGTCGCGGAACGGGAAGAACGCGTCGGACGCCATCACCGAGCCCGCCACTTCCAGGCCCGCGTCGCGCGCCTTGATGCCGGCGATGCGCGCGGAGTAGACGCGGCTCATCTGCCCGGCGCCGACGCCGATGGTGCGGCCGTCCTTCGCGTACACGATGGCGTTGGACTTCACGAACTTGGCCACCCGCCAGGCGAACAGCAGGTCCTCGAGCTGCGCCTGCGTGGGCGCGAGCTTCGTCACCACCTTCAGCTCGTCGCGCGCGACCTCGCGGATATCGCTGGTCTGCATCAGCAGGCCGGAGCCGACCCGCCTGACGTCGAAGTTGTTGCGGCCGTCGCCGTGCGGGATGCGCAGCACGCGCACGTTGGCCTTCCGGCGCGCGACCTCGAGCGCATCGTCCTCGTAGCCGGGGGCGATCAGCACCTCGACGAACTGGCGGTCGAGGATGGCCTTGCAGGTCGCGGCGTCGAGCACGCGGTTGAAGGCGATGATGCCGCCGAACGCCGAGGTCGGGTCGGTGGCGTAGGCGGCCTCGTAGGCCTCGCCGCAACCGGCGCCGACGGCCACGCCGCAGGGGTTGGCGTGCTTGACGATCACGCAGGCGGGTTGCTCGAACTGGCGGACGCATTCCCACGCGGCGTCCGCGTCGGCCAGGTTGTTGAAGCTCAGTTCCTTGCCCTGCAGCTGGGTGAACGTGGCCAGCGTGCCCGGCACCGGCCACAGGTCGCGGTAGAACGCGGCCTGCTGGTGCGGGTTCTCGCCGTAGCGCAGGTCCATCACCTTGACGAAGTTGCTGTTGCTCTGCGCCGGGAACAGCGCGCGCGAGCCGTCCTCGCGCAGCGACGACAGGACGTTGCTGATGCAGGCGTCGTACTGCGCCACGCGGTCGAACGCCGCCGCCGACAGGGCGAAGCGGGTGCGGCCCGAGAGCGCGCCGCCGTTGGCGTCGAGCTCGGCCACGATCGCGTCGTATTGCGCCGGGTCGGTCGCGACCGCGACGCGCGCGAAGTTCTTCGCGGCCGAGCGCAGCATCGCCGGGCCGCCGATGTCGATGTTCTCGACCAGGTCCTCGAGCGTGCTGGACGGGTCCGCCGACACGCGCTCGAAGGGATAGAGGTTCAGCACCAGCAGGTCGATCGGGGCGATGCCGTGCTCGGCCATCACCGCGTCGTCCACCCCGGCGCGCCCCAGCAGGCCGCCGTGGACCACCGGATGCAGGGTCTTGACCCGGCCGTCCATCATTTCCGGGAAGCCGGTGGCCTCGCTGACGTCGGTCACCGCCAGCCCGGCCTCGCGCAGGGCGCGGGCGGTGCCGCCGGTGGAGAGCAGGGCCACCCCGTGGCGGTCCAGGGCGCGCGCCAGGTCCAGCAGGCCGGTCTTGTCGGAGACCGAGAGCAGCGCGCGGCGCACGCGCACGGGTTCGCCGTGCATCGTTCCTCCAGCCATCGTCATGCGATTCCGTAGTCGCGCAGCTTCCTGCGCAGGGTCGCGCGATGGATGCCGAGCATCGCCGCCGCGCGGCTCTGGTTGCCGTCGCAGTGCTGCAGCACTTCCACGAACAGCGGGATCTCGAGCTCGCGCAGCGCGATCTCGTACAGGTCGTTGGCTTCGCAGCCGTCCAGGTCGCGCAGGTAGCGCCGCACCGAATTGGCGACGTGCTCGCGCAGCGGCGGCCGGTTGCCGCCACGGCTGGGTTCGTTGCGATCGACGGCGTTCAAGCGTTTCCCCCGGAAGAAGCGCCACCGGCGCGCGGCCGGCGGGGGGAACGAGTCTAGCGCGGTGCCGTCCGCGGCGCCATGAATCAGCGGAAATCGAAGGTGAAGGCGACCACGCCGGGGCCCGGCTCGACGACGTCCAGCGCGACGCTGGCGCTGGCGCCGCTGGCCAGCGTGGGCTGCGCGGGCGGCTTGCCGAGGTATTCGGCCGGCGTGAACGCGCGGAAGCCCACCGCGCGGCCGTCGGCGTCCGACAGCGTCAGCAGCAGCGTCGGCCAGGCCTGCGCCCGCGGCGCGTCGTTGCGGAAGCTGGCGGCCACGTGCAGCACGCCCGGGCGCGCGGGGTCGGGACGCACGTCACGCTGCAGCAGGGTGAACGCGGCGGGCTCGCGCCATGCCGGCACCTCGCAGCGCAGGACCGCGCACGCGCCTTCCAGCAGCGGCCGCCAGCGCGCGCTCGCGGCCAGGCGGGCACGGTCCGCCAGCAGCACCTGCACCACCAGCAGCAGCGCCAGCGCCGCGAGCACCGCCACGCCGCGGCCGGCGCCGCGCCGGGGCCGGGTCTCGCCGGGATCGTCGCGGGGCGGCTCGATGAAGGTGGGCAGGGCGGGCATGGGGGGATTGTAGGGCCGGGCCATGCTCGGCTCACGGCCGGCCGACCCTGGGTCGGCGCTACCGGCGCACGCCGTCGATGCGCAGCCAGTCGCCCTGCCGCGCCACGCGCAGGCCGTCGAACCACCCGCCATAGCACTGCAGCAGCGGCGGCTCCTGGCCGTCGAGGATGCCGGAGAGCGCGATGCGCCCGCCCGGCGCGGTGCGCGCCGCCAGCACGCCGGCCAGCGATTCCAGCGCGGAGGCGAGGATGTTCGCCACCACCACCGGGTAGGTGCGCGCCGGCGCCTCGTCGGGCGCGTGCACCCGCAGGCGGTCGCCGACGCCGTTGCGTTCGGCGTTGTCGCGCGTGGCCAGCAGCGCCTGCGGGTCGTTGTCCACGCCGGTCGCCGAAGCCGCGCCGAGCTTCAGCGCGGCCAGCGCGAGGATGCCGCTGCCGCAGCCGAAATCCAGCACGTCGGCATCCTGCAGCACGCCCCCGGCGGCGAGCGCGTCCAGCCATTCCAGGCACAGCGCGGTGGTCGGGTGCGTGCCGGAGCCGAAGGCGAGGCCGGGATCCAGCCGCACCACCGCGGCGCCGGGCACGTCCGCCGCGGGCGGCAGCGTGCGGTTCCAGGGCACGATCCAGGTGCGCGCGCCGAACGACAGCGGCGCGTACTGGTCCATCCACGCGCGTTCCCAGTCCTGGTCGCCGACCGCGCGGAACGAAGCACGCGTCCAGTCCAGGCCCGGGTCGAAGCTCTCCAGCGCGGCGAGCAGCAGCAGCGCGTCGGCGTCGTGCGGGAACAGCGCCGACAGCGCGATCTCGTCCCACAGCGGCGTCTGCCCGACGCCCGGCTCCAGGATGGCGCGCTCGTCGGGCGTGGAGGCATCGGCGTCGAGCAGCGTCACCGCCAGCGCGCCCACGTCCTCCAGCGCGTGCTCGTAGCGCGGCTGTTCGGCGAGGCGGCAGCGGATGGAGAGCTCGAGGAAGGGCACGTCAGAGTCCCAGCATGCCCTTGAGCAGCTTCTTCGCCGAAGGCTTGTCCTGGCGCGGGGCCTCGGCCTCGCCGGTGGCGTCGTCGCGGCCCTGCATGGCGCCGAAATCCATGCCCAGCATCGCCATCGCGGTGGACTTGGTGCGCACGCGCACGTTCCACTCCGGGTCCCACGGCGCCTTCGGGTCTTCCGGCTTCGGCGGCCACGCGAGGTGGGTCTCGGGGCCGTACGCGATCATCTGCAGCATGCCGCCCATGGCGCCCTGCGCGCCGTCCTGGCCGGCGAAGATGCCCTTGGGGATGGTGCAGGCCGTCGTGGCCGGCGCGAGCAGCACCTTCTCCCTGATCCACTTGTCCACGGTGGCGTTGGGCAGGTAGTCCACCAGGCCCATGCCGGCGTCGGCGGTCTCGGAGCTGCTCCACAGCACCAGGGCGTCGCCCTGCATGCCCATCGCATGCAGGAAGTAGCCGCGCGCGTGCTTCACCGGCTGCCAGCGCAGCGCGATGCCGGCGGCGGCGTCGCCGCTGCGCTCCAGCGCGATCTTCGGCATGAAGTCCTGCGCCTCGCCGAGCGCGAACTTCAGCGACTCGGGCACGCGCTCGCCGGTGATGCGGTGCTCGCCGGCGATCGAGGCGCCGTCCGGCACGCTGCGCCGGTCCTTCTCGTTCGGCCACAGCGCGGCGTCGGGGCCGGTGCGCGGGTCGCGGTCGGGGGCGTAGCGGCCGTCGAGCGAACCGCTCACCGTCACCTTGCCGTCCTTGCTGCTGACCTCGAACACCTTCGGTTGGCCGGGGCGCACTTCGGCGCCGCAGCCCCAGTACACGAGGATGCGCGCGGCCGCGTCCGGCGGGCGGCCGTCGAACTGCGGCAGGCCGCGCTCGACGGGCTCCTGCTTCGCGGGCCTGGGCGCGAGCAGCGGCAGGCTGTTGCCCAGGCGCAGGCCGGGCGGCACCGCGTCGGCCGCGGGCGCGCCGGGGTTCAGCGCATTGCGCAGGGTGACGTCCATGTATTGGCCCGGCATCGCCGGATGCTTCGCCATGCCGTAGGCGTTGTTGTTGCGGCCGCCGCCGAACATGCCCATCGCCAGCTTGCCGAGCCCGCCCATGTCGGGCATGCCCGGCATGGCGTGGGTCGCCAGGTCGATGTAGAGCAGGGTCTCGGGGCCGGGCTTCGCGGTCTGGCTGGCGGCCGGCAGCGACAGCGCGAGGGTCGCGAGGAGGGCGGCGGGGAGGCGGCGGCGGCGGTCGTGCATCGTGGGATCCCGGGTGTCCATGGGGTGCAAGCCTAAACGGCGATCCCGCGCGGGCGCGGCCAGCGCGCGCCCGTCAGACGATGGACAGCGACTTTTCCTTCTGTTCCGCCAGCCGCTTCTCGAGGTAGTGGATGTTCTGGCCGCCGCGCTGGAAGCCGGCGTCGGCCATGATCCGCTGCTGCAGCGGCACGTTGGTCTTGATGCCGTCCACCACCATCTCGCTCAGCGCTACCCGCATGCGCGCGATCGCGGTCTCGCGGTCGGGACCGTGCACGATCAGCTTGCCGATCATCGAGTCGTAGTTGGACGGGACGCGGTAGCCCTCGTAGATGTGCGAATCCACGCGCACCCCCGGGCCGCCCGGGGCATGGAAATGCTGGATCAGGCCGGGGCAGGGCAGGAAGCTGTCCGGGTCCTCGGCGTTGATGCGGCACTCGATCGCGTGGCCGTCGAGGACGATGTCCTCCTGCTTCAGCGACAGCTTGTTGCCGGCGGCGATGCCCAGCTGCTCGCGCACCAGGTCCACGCCGGTCACCATCTCGGTGACGGGGTGCTCGACCTGGATGCGGGTGTTCATCTCGATGAAGTAGAAGCGGCCGTTCTCGTACAGGAACTCGAACGTGCCCGCGCCGCGGTAGCCGATGCGCAGGCAGGCCTCCACGCACACGCGGCCGATCTCGGCGCGCTGCTCCGGGGTGATGCCCGGCGCCGGGGCTTCCTCGACCACCTTCTGGTGGCGGCGCTGCATCGAGCAGTCGCGCTCGCCGAGGTGGATGGCGTTGCCCTGGCCGTCGGCGAGCACCTGGATCTCCACGTGGCGCGGGTTCTCCAGGAACTTCTCCATGTACACCATGTCGTTGCCGAACGCAGCCTTGGCCTCGGACTTGGTGGTGGCGATGGCGTTGGCGAGCGCGGCCTCGGTGTGGACCACGCGCATGCCGCGGCCGCCGCCGCCGCCCGCGGCCTTCACGATCACCGGATAGCCAATCTCCGCGGCGATGCGGTTGTTCTCGGCGACGTCGTCGCCGAGCGGGCCGCCGCTGCCGGGCACGCAGGGCACGCCCGCGGCCTTCATGGCGCGGATCGCCTCGACCTTGTCGCCCATCAGGCGGATGGTCTCCGGCTTCGGGCCGATGAACACGAAGCCGGACTTCTCCACGCGTTCGGCGAAATCCGCGTTCTCGCTGAGGAAGCCGTAGCCGGGGTGGATGGCCTGCGCGTCGGTGACCTCGGCCGCGGCGATGATCGCGGCCATGTCGAGGTAGCTCTGCGCCGACGGCGCGGGGCCGATGCACACCGACTCGTCGGCCATCGCGACGTGCTTGAGGTTGCGGTCCACGGTGGAGTGCACCGCGACCGTGCGGATGCCGAGCGCGTGGCAGGCGCGCAGGATGCGCAGCGCGATTTCGCCGCGGTTGGCGATGACGACCTTGTCGAGCATGGCGCGCGCCTCAGCCGATCACGAACAGCGGTTGGTCGAACTCCACCGGCTGGCCGTTCTCGGCGAGGATCTTCAGCACGGTGCCGGAGACGTCCGCCTCGATGGGGTTGAACATCTTCATCGCCTCGATGATGCCCAGGGTGTCGCCGGCCTTGACCGACTGGCCCACGGTGACGAACGGCGGCTTGTCCGGGGCGGGCGAGGCGTAGAACGTGCCGACCATCGGCGAGCGCACCACGGCGCCGTCCGGCAGGTCGTTGCCGGGCTTGGCGTGGCCGCCGGTGGCCGCCTCGGTGGGCGACTGCATCGGCATCGGCGCGGGCGCGGCGGGCGCCGCGTGCGCCTGCGGCATCGCCGGCGCCATGGCCACCACGCCGCCCTGGGGCACGCGCGCCAGGCGCACCGATTCCTCGCCCTCCTTGATCTCGATCTCGGCGAGGTTCGATTCCTCGAGCAGGTCGATCAGCTTCTTGATCTTGCGCAGGTCCATGGCGTTGTTCCGGGATGGAGATGGAATGGGATCAGGCGGCCTCGCGCAGGCGCGCGAGCGCGGCGTCGAGGGCATAGCGGTAGCTGTCGGCCCCGAAGCCGGCGACCACGCCCACGGCGAGGTCGCTGAAGTAGCTGGTGCGGCGGAACGGCTCGCGGGCGTGCGGGTTCGAGAGGTGGACCTCGACGAACGGGATGGCGACCGCCGCCAGCGCATCGCGCAGGGCCACCGAGGTGTGGGTGAAGGCCGCCGGATTGACGAGGATGAAGGCCGTTCCGTCCCGGCCCGCGGCCTGGACCCGCTCGACCAGCGCGGCCTCGCTGTTCGACTGCAGGCTCTCCAGCACGTGCCCCGCGGCCGCGGCCCGGGCGGCGAGGTCGGCGTCGATCTCCGCCAGCGTCGTGCGCCCGTAGACCTCCGGCTCGCGGCTGCCGAGCAGGTTGAGGTTGGGGCCGTGCAGGAGCAGGAGTCGGGCCATGCGCGCGCCGGGCGAAAGGAGGCGCAGTTTGCGCGACCCGGCGGATGCTGTCCAGTTCGCCGATGATCGCCGTAATTTAAGCGATTGTTTGAATCTAGGGGCGGGCCCAGCCGTCGATTTCGCCCGGGGCGAAAGGCCCGATCCGCTGCTTCAGCAGGGTCCCGTCGGCGGAAAGCAGCACGGAATAGGGCAGGACCCCCTTGGGATTGCCGAGGCGCACCCCGGCATCCGCCGGCCCGGGCGCGTCCAGGGCGATGGGGTAGCCCACCGGCACCCGGCGCAGGAATTCGCGGACGTTCGCGGCATCGTCCAGGGCGATGCCCAGCACCTGCACCCCTGCCGGCCCCTGCGCGGCGGCGAAGCGCTGCAGCTCCGGCATCTCCTCGACGCAGGGCCCGCACCAGGACGCCCAGACGTTGACCAGCACCGGCCGCCCGGCGAAGTCGCCCGGCAGCGCCAGCCGGCCGCCGTCCAGCCGCGGCAGCGACAGCGGGGCGATGCGCTCGCCGCGCCGTGCCACGGCCACGCCCGCGGGCGGCGGCGGCGCGGACGCCTCCAGCGCCGAGCCGAGCAGGCGCTGCCCGAGCTCGGTGCGCAGCAGTGGCCCCGGACCGGTGGTGGCGAGGCTGGCGAGCGCGCCGAGCGTGCCCGCCGCCAGCGCCACCAGCACCACCTTCGCCGCCGGGCGCATCTCAGCCGCCCGCCGCGGCGCGCCGCAGCCGCGCGTTGAACGGCGCCGCCTTCTCGAAGCCCACCAGCCGCAGCGCGCGCAGCTCGCGGCCGCCGGCGAAGAACAGCGTGCCCGGCGGACCGACGATGCCGAAGCGGCGCATCAGCGCCTGGTCCACCGCATCGTTGGCGGTGACGTCGGCCTTGAGCAGCACGAAGCCGCGCATCGCCGCGGCGACCTCGGGATCGGTGAACGTGTAGCGCTCCATTTCCTTGCAGCTCACGCACCAGTCCGCGTAGAAGTCGAACAGCACCGGCGTGCCGGCCGCGGCCGCGGCGGCGAGTTCGCGGTCGAGGTCCTGCGACGACTTGATGGTGCGGAACGCCGGCGCCTCCGCCGCCGTCCCCGCGCGCAGCCCGGCGAGCGGCCGCAGCGGATCGTTGCCGCCCGCGAACGCGCCGAGCAGTTCCGCCGCGCCCGCCACCGCCAGCAGCAGCATCGCGAAGCGCAGCGCCGCCCGCGCGCCCGCGGACGCGGCCGCGAGCGTGGACGTCCACGCCGCCGCGCCGAGCGCCAGCAGGCCCCACAGCGCGAGCGTGGCCGCCGGCGGCAGGATGCGCGCGAGCATCCACACCGCCAGCCCCAGGAACAGGAAGCCGAACACGCGCTGCACCGCCACCATCCACGGGCCGCTGCGCGGCAGGCCGCGCCCCGCGGCGGCGCCGAACGCGAGCAGCGGCGCGCCCATGCCCATCGCCAGCAGGAACAGCGCCGTGCCGCCCAGCACCGGGTCCCGGCTCTGCGCGATGTACAGCACCGCGCCCGCCAGCGGCGGCGCGACGCAGGGGCCGACGATCAGCGCCGACAGTGCGCCCATCGCCGCGACGCCGCCGACCGAGCCGCCGTGCTGGCGGTCGCCGAGCAGGCCCAGGCGCGCGCGCAGCGCGCGCGGCAGCTGCAGCTCGTACAACCCGAACGAGGACAGCGCCAGCACCACGAACAGCGCCGCGAACGCCACGATGATCCACGGCTTCTGGAACGCGGCCTGCAGGTTGGCGCCGAGCAGCCCGGCGACGACGCCGGCGACGGTGAACACCAGCGCGTTCGCCAGCACGTACACGAACGACAGCCACAGCGCGCGGCCGGTGCCGAGCCGCGTGCCCTGGCCGGCGATGAGGCCCGAGAGGATCGGCACCATCGGCAGCACGCAGGGCGTGAACGCGAGCAGCAGGCCGGCGGCGAAGAAGCCCAGCAGCGCGACCCAGCGGCCATGCCCGGCGAGCGCGCGCGCGAGGCGGCTGTCCTCGGCCAGCGCGTCCGTGGCCGCACCGCCGCCAGCGCCCGCCGCTGCCGCCGTCGCGGCCGTCGCCGCGGGAAGCTGCAGCGCCACCGTGCGCGTCATCGGCGGATAGCAGATGCCGTCCACCTGGCAGCCCTGGAACGTCGCCTCGAGTTCGATCGCCGTCGCCGGGCCGGGCGCGCGCTGCAGCGGCAGCGGCACTTCGACCTGGTCGAAGTACACGACGGTGTCGCCGAAGTAGTCGTCGCGGTGCTGCACGCCCGGCGGCCATTGCGGGGCGCCGGCGGCGATGCCGTCGGCGCCGCGCACGCGGAAGCTGCTGCGGTCGCGGTAGAGGTAGTAGCCCTGCGCCGGCGTGAAGCGCAGCAGCAGCGCGCCCGGGCCGTCGGCGATCGCCTCGAAGGCGAAGGCCTGCGCCTCCGGCAGCGGCGCGGGGTCCACGCCGCCGTCGGCGCCCGCGCCGGGCAGGCGCAAGGCGCCGGGGCGCGGCGCGCCGAGCGCGCCGAGCGGCGCTGCGCCCGCGGGCGCCGGATCCGTGCCGGCGCCGGCGGCGGGCAGGGTCACCACCAGCGTGCGCTTCTGCGGCGGGTAGCACACGCCCGCGTCGGCGCAGCCCTGGTACTTCACCTCCAGCGAGACGCGCGTGGCGCCCGCGGCGGCGGTGCCCGGCAGCAGCGCGCGCAGCTCGCCGCGGTAGGTCTCGACGTCGCCGAAGAATTCGTCGTGGTGGCGCTCGCCCGGCGGCAGCTGCAGCGCGCCGGCGGCGAACGCGTCCCCGGCCGCGGCCACCGAGATGCGGTGCTTGTAGAGGTAGTAGCCCGGCGCGATCCGCCAGCGCAGCGCGATCGCGTCGCGCTGCGGCGCCGACGCGGACAGCGCGAACGCCTCGTCCACCGGCAGCAGGTCCGCCTCGTCCACCGCCCGCGCCTGCGGCGCGGCGACGAGCAGAACGGCCGCCAGCCAGGCCATCCAGGTGCGGTCCAGCCAGCGGTGCGCGGTGCGCGCCAGGTCCATCCTCACTCTCCAGGCTCGTGCGCCAGCGGCGCGGCGGCGACATTGTCGGCGATCCACCGCAGGTATGCCGGCAGGCCGTCGGCCGCTTCGACGGCGACGAGCTCGGGAAGTTCGTACGGATGCAGCGCAGGCAGCCGCGCGCGCAGGGCCGGCAGCGCCGCACGGGTGGTCTTGGCCACCAGCAGCACTTCGTCGGCCTCCTCGACCGCGCCCTGCCAGCGGTACACCGAGCGCACGCCCGGCAGCACGTTGACGCAGGCCGCCAGGCGTTCCTCGACCAGCGCGCGGGCGATGCGCGCCGCGACGTCGGCGCCGGGGCAGGTGCACAGGCAGACGAGGGCGTCCATCACAGGCCCTCGAAGCCGATGCCGGGCGCCGTGCGCGAGCGGCGGCCGGTGCGCAGCGCCGCGAGCTGCTCGGCGAGCTCGAGCAGCGGCAGGCGCGCGGCCACGGGGGCCTCGCGGAACGCATTGAGCAGCCGGCGTTCCTGCGGATCGTCCACGAGCAGGGCGTCCACCGCCGCCACCGAATCGAGCAGCGACTCCGCCGACGGCGTCATCGGCCCGCGCCCGGTCGCGAGCCATTCGAACTGCACGCCGGTGACCAGCGCGAGCTGGCGGAGGTTGCTCGCGCTGGGCTTGCCGCGCTGCGCTTCCCAGTGGCTGACGGCGCTGCGCTGCACGCCCAGCTCGAGCGCGAGCTGCGCCTGCGACAGGCCCGCGCTGCGGCGCGCGAGGCGGATGCGGTGGGCCGCCGCGGCCCCGCTCGGAACGTCATGGCTCATGGGTCCACTCCCCGTTCGGCGCTCAGGCTATGGATTCTAACCACGTTATCAAAAATAGCCTACAGTTGTCTAGTTTTAGTAGCTGGTGCGACGCAGCCGGCGGCTTTGCGCTGCGTTAGTGCTTGATTTCTGGTGAAGATGCTAGCGGAACTAGCATTGTGCCGGCGGGCCGCCTCTTTCTTTTCCGCGGGCGCGCGGAGATTCTGTCGCCAACGACAGGGACGTCGGTCTTGACCACCACGGTCGAGCGACAAGCAGTCGGACGGATCGATTGGGCGACCCGTCCGGCAGCGTCGAACCCGGGCGCGCATTCTCCCCTGGAATGCGCGCCCTTTTTATTGCCCGCGCGCCGGTCCCCCTTGAATCGCGCGCGGCGCCCCCCATGTTCCGGCGGTCCCGCCCCGACGCGGGCCCTTTCGCGCCGCCGACGTTGGCACTCGCCTACCCGGACTGCTAACATCGCCGGCCGTTTTTTCCGCCAATCAAGCACTTGCGAGGTTTGCAATGAACATCAAGCCGCTTTACGACCGCGTCGTCATCAAGCGCATGGAAGAGGAGAAGGTCTCGGCCGGCGGCATCGTGATCCCGGACACCGCGGCCGAGAAGCCGATCAAGGGCGAGATCGTCGCCGTCGGCGAGGGCAAGGCGCTGGACAACGGTTCGCTGCGCGCCCCGAAGGTCAAGGTCGGCGACAAGGTGCTGTTCGGCAAGTACAGCGGCACCGAAGTGAAGCTCGACGGCACCGAATACCTGGTGGTGCGCGAGGACGACATCCTCGCCGTGCTCGGCTGAGCGCCGCGCCCCGCACTCCACGACACCCCTGAATTCCTGTTGAGGTAAATCGCACATGGCTGCCAAGGAAATCCGTTTCGGCGAGGACGCGCGCACCAAGATGGTCCGCGGCGTGAACATCCTCGCCAATGCCGTCAAGGCCACCCTGGGCCCGAAGGGCCGCAACGTCGTGCTGGAGAAGAGCTACGGCTCGCCGACGATCACCAAGGACGGCGTGTCCGTCGCCAAGGAGATCGAGCTGGCCGACAAGTTCGAGAACATGGGCGCGCAGATGGTGAAGGAGGTCGCGTCCAAGACCTCCGACAACGCCGGCGACGGCACCACCACCGCGACCGTGCTGGCGCAGGCGCTGATCCGCGAGGGCAGCAAGGCCGTCGCCGCCGGCATGAACCCGATGGACCTGAAGCGCGGCATCGACAAGGCGGTCACCGCCGCCGTCGAGGAGCTGAAGAAGCTGTCCAAGCCGACCGCCGACGACAAGGCGATCGCGCAGGTCGGCACGATCTCGGCCAACTCCGACGAGTCGATCGGCAACATCATCGCCGAGGCGATGAAGAAGGTCGGCAAGGAAGGCGTGATCACCGTCGAGGAGGGCTCGGGCCTGGACAACGAGCTCGACGTCGTCGAGGGCATGCAGTTCGACCGCGGCTACCTCTCGCCGTACTTCATCAACAACCAGCAGTCCATGTCCTGCGAGCTGGATGACCCGTACATCCTGCTGCACGACAAGAAGATCACCAACGTGCGCGACCTGCTGCCCGTCCTCGAGGGCGTGGCCAAGGCCGGCAAGCCGCTGCTGATCGTCGCCGAGGAGGTCGAGGGCGAGGCCCTGGCCACGCTCGTCGTCAACACCATCCGCGGCATCGTCAAGGTGTGCGCGGTCAAGGCCCCGGGCTTCGGCGACCGCCGCAAGGCGATGCTGGAGGACATGGCGATCCTGACCGGCGGCACCGTGATCTCCGAGGAAGTCGGCCTGCAGCTCGAGAAGGCCACGATCAAGGACCTCGGCCGCGCCAAGAAGGTGCAGGTCTCGAAGGAGAACACCACCATCATCGACGGCGCCGGCGACACCAAGGCGATCGAGGGCCGCATCAAGCAGATCAAGGCGCAGATCGAGGAGACCACCTCGGACTACGACCGCGAGAAGCTGCAGGAGCGCGTGGCCAAGCTGGCCGGCGGCGTGGCCGTGATCAAGGTCGGCGCCTCGACCGAGATCGAGATGAAGGAGAAGAAGGCCCGCGTCGAGGACGCGCTGCACGCGACCCGCGCCGCGGTGGAAGAGGGCGTGGTCCCGGGCGGCGGCGTCGCCCTGCTGCGCGCCAAGGCGGCGATCGAGTCGCTGAAGGGCGCCAACGAGGACCAGACCCACGGCATCCAGATCGCGCTGCGCGCGATGGAGGCCCCGCTGCGCGAGATCGTCAACAACGCCGGCGAGGAGCCCTCGGTCATCGTCAACAAGGTCAAGGAAGGCAAGGGCAACTTCGGCTACAACGCCGCGACCGGCGAGTTCGGCGACATGGTCGAGTTCGGCATCCTGGACCCGACCAAGGTCACCCGCACCGCGCTGCAGAACGCGGCCTCGATCGCCGGCCTCATGATCACCACCGAGGCGATGGTGGCCGAGCTGCCGAAGAAGGAAGAGCCGGCCGCGGCCGCCGGCGGCATGGGTGGCATGGGCGGCATGGATTTCTGATCCAGGCGCCGCCGACCCGGAAAAAGCCCCGCTTCGGCGGGGCTTTTTTTTTGGAACGCGGGTTCATGCGATCCTTGGGGCATGAACGCGCGCAACGACACGGACGTCCTGGTCATCGGCGGCGGGCACAACGGGCTCGTCTGCGCGGCGTACCTTGCCGCGGCGGGCCTGCGGGTGCGGGTGCTGGAGCGCCGCCACGTCGTCGGCGGCGCGGCGGTGACCGAGGAGTTCCACCCCGGCTTCCGCAACTCCACCGCCAGCTACACCGTCAGCCTGCTCAACCCGCGGGTGATCCGCGAGCTGCGCCTGCGCGAACACGGCCTGCGCATCGTCGAGCGGCCCTACGCCAATTTCCTGCCGCTGCCGGACGGCCGCAGCTTCCGCCTCGGCGGCGAGCACGGCCAGGCCGAGGTGGCGAAGTGGTCGCTGCGCGACGCCGAGCGCCTGCCGGCCTACCATGCGATGCTCGACCGCGTGGTCGCGGTGCTGCGCGAGCTGATGCCGCGCACGCCGCCCAACGTCACCGACCGCTTCGTGTTCGCCGACTGGCTGGCGTCGTATTCGGTGGCGAAGCAGCTGCGCCACCTGGACATGCGCGGGCGCCGCGACCTGCTGGACCTGTTCGCGAAGTCCGCCGGCGAGCTGCTCGACGCCTGGTTCGAATCCGAGCCGCTGAAGGCCGTGCTCGGCTGGGACTCGGTGGTCGGCAACTTCGCCAGCCCCTATACGCCGGGCAGCGCCTACGTGCTGCTGCACCACGTGTTCGGCGAGGTCAACGGCAAGTCCGGCACCTGGGGCCACGCGGTGGGCGGCATGGGCGCGATCACCGAGGCCATGCGCAGGGAGTGCGAGGCGCGCGGCGTCGTTATCGAGACCGGCGCCGCGGTGGAGGCCGTGCTGGTCGAAGGCGGCCGCGCCACCGGCGTGCGCCTGGCCGACGGCCGCGAGCTGCGCGCGCGCACCCTCGCCTCCAACCTCAACCCGAAGCTGCTGTACCAGCGCCTGGTGCCGCGCGAGGCGCTGGACACCGACCTCGCCGAGCGCATCGACCGCTACCGCTGCGGCTCCGGCACCTTCCGCATGAACGTGGCGCTGGCGGAGCTGCCGGACTTCACCGCCGCGCCCGGCACCCGGCTGCAGCCGCACCACCAGAGCGGCATCCTCGTCGGGCCGTCGCTGCGCTACTTCGAGCAGGCCTACTTCGACGCGAAGTCGAAGCAGCACAATCCGGGCTGGGCGCGCGCGCCGATCGTGGAGCTGGTGGTCTCGTCCACGCTCGACGACACGCTCGCGCCGCCGGGCCGGCACGTCGCGAGCCTGTTCTGCCAGCACGTGCATCCCGAGGTGGACGGCGGCTGGGACGCGCACCGCGACACGGTGGCGCAGTTGATGATCGACACGGTGGACGCGTACGCGCCGAACTTCCGCCGCAGCGTGCTCGGCTACCGCGCGCTGTCGCCCCTGGACCTGGAGCGCGAGTTCGGCCTGGTCGGCGGCGACATCTTCCACGGCGCGCTGGGCCCCGACCAGCTGTTCAGCGCCCGCCCGCTGCTGGGGCAGGCCGACTACCGCGGCGCGCTGCCGGGCCTGTACCTGTGCGGCTCCGGCACCCATCCGGGCGGCGGCGTGACCGGGCTGCCGGGGCGCAACGCGGCACGCGAGATCCTGAAGGACCTGCGCCGCGGGCCGCGTCCGGCATGAGCGGGCGGTGGCGGGATATCCTGAACCGGCCGGTTCTTTTTTGCAGTGCAGCGTGCATCCTCTCTAACGATTCCTTCACGATGGGCCCGCATCCCGACGTGGGGGAGGGAGCAGGCCCGCAACCGGTTCGACCGGGGCGGGCTTTTTATTTGCCCGCGTCCCGGGCGAGGCTTCGCGCATGAGTGACGCCGCCGCCCTCGACGCCATCGCCGCGCGCGCGCTGCAGCGGCTGCGTGCCGCGGACCCGCGCCTGGCGCAGGCGCTCGACCGGCCCGAGGCGGCCGCGCGGGTCGCGCGCGTCGCGGTGGCGAGCGAGTTCGCGGTCGCCACGTTCGTGCGCCAGCCGGACGTGCTGCTCGCGTTGCTGGAGGACGGGCCCGCGCCCGCCGCGCCCGTGCTCGACGCCGGCAACCGCGCCGACTGGGGCGCGCTGCTGCGCCGGCACCGCGCGGCGATGTCCGCGCGCCTGGCCTGGCGCGACGTGCTCGGCCTCGACGACGTGGACGCCACGCTCGCGGGCAGCACCGCGCTCGCCGACGACTGCCTGCGCATCGCGCTGGCCGCGCTCGAGGCGGAGTTCGCCGGGCGCCACGGCCACGTGCGCGGGCGCGACGGCGCGCCGCAGCGCCCGGTGGTGTTCGCGCTCGGCAAGCTGGGCGGCGGCGAGCTCAACTTCTCCTCGGACGTGGACCTGGTCTACGGCTACGAAGAGGACGGCGAGAGCGACGGCCCGCGCCCGCTGGCGGCCGAGCAGTACTACGGGCGCCTCGGCCAGCAGCTGGCGAAGCTGCTCGACGAGGTCACCGCGGACGGCTTCTGCCACCGCGTGGACCTGCGCCTGCGGCCGTTCGGCAACGCCGGGCGCGTGGCCTGGTCGTTCGCGGCGATGGAGCTGTACTACCAGCGCGAAGGCCGCGACTGGGAGCGCTACGCCTGGCAGAAGGCGCGGCCGGTGGCCGGCGACCTCGCCGCGGGCGAGCGCTTCCTCGTCGCGCTGCGGCCGTTCGTGTACCGCCGCTACCTCGACTACGGGGCGCTCGACGGCCTGCGCGAGATGAAGTCGGCGATCGCCGCGGAGGTGGCGCGCAAGGACCTGGCCGACGACGTCAAGCGCGGCCCCGGCGGCATCCGCGAGATCGAGTTCCTGGTGCAGGCGCTGCAGCTGATCCGCGGCGGCCGCGAGCCGGCGCTGCGCGAGCGCGGCCTGCAGCGCGCGCTGCGCGCGTTGGTCGCTGCCGGGCACGTGCAGGCGGCCACCGGCGACATGCTGGCGGCGGCCTACCGCTTCCTGCGCACGGTCGAGAACCGGCTGCAGATGCTGCGCGACGCGCAGGTGCATGCGCTGCCGGAGGACCCGCTGGACCGCGCGCGCATCGCCGCGGGCCTGGGATTCGACGGCTGGGACGCGCTGCGCGCGCGGCTCGACGCGGTGCGCGCGCGGGTGGCGGCCGAGTTCGCGGCATTGCTCGCGCCGCGGCGCCGCAGCGGCGAGCCGAACGCGCTGGCGCTGTACTGGCGCGGCCTGCCCGAAGCGGGCGACGCGCAGGCGCTGGCGGACGCCGGCTTCGAGGAGGCGGCCGGCCTCGATGCCGCGCTGCGCGACCTGGCGCGCGCGCCGGCGCGGCGCGCGCTGTCGGACGCGGCGCGCGCGCGCCTGGACCGCGTGCTGCCGGCGCTGCTCGACGGCGCGGCGGCCTCGCCGCAACCGGACGCGGCGCTGCGCCGCCTGCTGCCGCTGCTGCACGCGATCCTGCGCCGCGCCAGCTACCTCGCGCTGCTCGACGAGCAGCCCGCGGCGCTGCAGCGGCTGGTGTCGGTGCTGGCGCGCAGCGCGCTGCTCGGCGAGCGGCTCGCCGCGCACCCGCTGCTGCTCGACGAATTGCTGGACGTGCGCGCGGCCGGGCCGCTGCCCGACCGCGCGGCGCTGGCGTCGGCCTGCGAGGCCGCGCTCGCTCACGAGGACCCGGAGGCCGCGCTGCTCGCGCTCAACGAGATCCGCCAGGCGCTGAGCTTCCGCATCGCGCTGGCCACGCTCGACGGCCGCCAGGCCGCGCAGGACAGCGTGCGCCAGCTGGCGTGGCTGGCCGACGGCGTGGTGGCGGTGGTGCTGCGGCTGGCGTTGCGCGAGATGGAAGGCGCGCACGGCGCGCTGCCCGGCGCGCGCTTCGCCGTCGTCGGCTACGGCAGCCTCGGTGGCGAGGAGCTCGGCTTCGGCTCCGACCTCGACCTCGTGTTCCTGTACGAAGCCGAGCCCGACGCGGCCTCCGCCGGCGCGCGCCCACTCGACGCGCAGCGCTGGTGCGCGCGCCTGGCGCAGAAGGTCGTGGCGCTGCTCGGCACGGTGACCGCCGCCGGGCGGCTGTTCGACGTGGACGTGCGCCTGCGCCCCGATGGCGCGAAGGGCCTGCTGGTCTCGCCGCTGTCCGGCTTCGCCGACTACCAGCGGCAGCGCGCGTGGACCTGGGAGCACCAGGCGCTGGTGCGCGCGCGGGGCGTGGCCGGCGACGCCACGCTGTGCGGACGCTTCGAGGCGGTGCGCGCGGAGGTGCTGGGCCGCGCGCGCGACGCCGCCGCGCTGCGCGACGAGGTCGCGGCGATGCGCGCGCGCATGCGCGCCGAACTCGACCGCTCGGCGCCGGCGCGCTTCGACCTGAAGCAGGGCGAGGGCGGCCTGGTGGACCTGGAATTCCTGCTGCAGTTCGTCGTGCTGCGCGATGCGGCGCGCGAGCCGGCGCTGCTCGCCCCGCGCGACACGCCGTCGCTGCTCGACGCGGCCTGCGCGGCGGGCGCGATCGCGGGCGGCGCCTGCGCAGGCCTGCGCGGGGCGCATGCGGTGCTGCTCGACGCCGGGCTGCGCTGCACCCTGGACCGGCGCGCGCGGCTGGTGCCGGAGGACGCAGCGATCGCGACGGCGCGCGCGGCGATCCGCGACGCGTGGCGGGCGATCGGCCTGGCCTGAGCCGCGCTCAGCCCGGCGCGAGCCGGGCCCGCACTTCCGCGGCCACGCGCGCGGTCTCGCGCAACGGCTCGGCGGCGAACGGCGCCAGCGCCGCGTCCAGCGGCCGGATCCGGCCGCGCGCGGCGAGCGCGTCGAGGAAGGCGCGCAGGCGCCCGCCGGCGAGGCCGGGATCGGCCACGAACACCGGCGCGCGCGTGGCGGCGGCTTCCGAGACCATGTTCACCGAGTCGGGCGAGCACACGATGCGGTCCGCCCAGGCCAGCAGCCCGGCGTAGGGATTGTCGCCGTCGCGCTCGTCCACCCACAGCACCGCCGCGCGCCCGGCGCAGTGCCGGCGCAGCAGCGTGCGGTAGCGCGGCGGCGTGCGCCGCGAGGCGGTGACGAGCAGCGCGCCGCCCTCGTGCGCGACCACGGCGTCCAGCGCGTCGAGCCAGGCGCGGAAATGGCGGCGGTCGTACGGCGCGTGCGCGGTGGGGCCGCCGAGCAGCAGCGCGGTGCGCGGCGCCGCCAGCGCGCCGATCGCCGGGAACCGCGCGCGCGCCGCCTCGAGCCAGGCGTCGTCCACCGGGTTGAGGCTGCCGAGCATGGTGACCACGTTGTCGCCGCGCAGGCCGTCGTGCTCGGGCACCACGACCAGGTCCCAGTGCGCGGGCGCGAGGCGCGGGTCGAGCACCTGCACCACGCGCGCGCCGCGGCCGCGCAGCAGGCGCGTGGCCAGCGCCGCCTGCCGGCCGCAGCCCACCGCCAGCGCCGGCGGCCGGGACAGCGCGGCCGCGAACGCGTCGCCGAAGGCCGCGTCGGCGCCGGGCGCCAGCCGCGGCGCGCACCAGCGCCAGGGCGCGCGCGGCGCGAGCACCTGCTCCGTGGCGGCGGCGTCGAGCGCGCGCGCCAGCGCCATGGCCTGGCGCGCGTTGCCGGCGCGGCCGTCGCTGACGGCCCAGGTCCCGCCTTCGGCGCTGTGCGGGGATCGTTCCATGCGTGCGACCGTCCGTTGCGGCGGGCAGGGCGGTAATCCGGAAGGCGACACTCTACACTTGAAGGCGATGGACCGACCCGAGGACCGCCCCGAGATGCCAGACACGCAGTTCCGAGAGGCCCTCGCGCCCGAGGCGCTGGACCAGCTGTTCCGCAAGGCGCGCACCTACAACGCCTTCGCCGGCGAGGTGGACGACGCGCTGCTGCACCGCCTCTACGACCTGATGAAGTGGGGGCCGACCCAGACCAACACCTGCCCGGCGCGCTTCGTGTTCGTGCGCTCGCCCGAGGCCAAGGCCAAGCTCGGGCCCACGCTGGACAAGGGCAACTACGCCAAGACCATGGCCGCGCCGTGCACGGTCATCGTCGCCTACGACATGGCGTTCTACGACAAGATGCCGGTGCTGGCGCCGCACGCGGAGGCCCGGCCGTGGTTCTCGGAGATGCCGGAGGACGAGCTCTACCGCACCGCGCTGCGCAGCAGCAGCCTCGAGGGCGCGTACCTGATCCTCGCGGCGCGCGCGCTCGGGCTCGACTGCGGGCCGATGTCGGGCTTCGACCGCGACAAGCTCGACGCCGCCTTCTTCGCCGGCACGAAGATCCGTTCCAACTTCCTCGTCAACCTCGGCCGCGGCCTGCCGGAGAGCGTGCATCCGCGCGCGCCGCGCCTGGCGTTCGACGAAGCCTGCCGCATCGAATGACTGCATGACCCACGGAGACAGCATGACCCACGGAGACAGCATGACCCAGCGTTTTGCCCCCGCCGCGCTGCTCGCGGCCGCCGTCCTCGCCGCGCCCGCCGCCTCGGCGGAGGCGGTGAAGTACCGCATCGACCCGAGCCACACGGTGGTGCTCGCCACCTGGAACCACTTCGGCTACTCCAACCCGAGCGCCAACTTCGGCGGCGTGTCCGGCACGATCGTGTACGACGCCGAGGCGCCGGAGAACTCCTCGGTGGAGGTGGTGCTGCCCATGTCCGGCCTGGACTCGTTCGTGCCGAAGCTCGACGAGCACCTCAGGAGCCCGGACTTCTTCGACGCGGAGAAGTACCCGCAGGCCACGTTCCGCAGCACCGCGGTGAAGGCGCTGGGCGACGGCCGCTTCCAGGTGGAGGGCGTGCTCGACCTGCACGGCGTGCAGAAGCCGGTGGTGCTCGACGCGAAGCTCAACAAGGCCGCGCCGCACCCGATGTCGAAGAAGCCGGTGGTCGGCTTCGACGCCACGGCCACGCTCAAGCGCTCCGACTTCGGCATCGACCGGTACGTGCCGATGGTCGGCGACGAGATCTCGCTGCGCATCACCACCGAGGCCGGCGCCGAGGCCGCCACGGAGTGACCCCGAGCGCCGCGCGCCCGCGATGATCGTCGAACGCCCGGCCGCGGCGCGCGGCGCGACCACGCTGGACTGGCTCGACAGCCGGCACGCGTTCTCGTTCGGCCGCTTCCACGACCCGCGCTGGATGGGCTTCGGCGCGCTGCGCGTGCTCAACGAGGACCGGGTCGCGCCCGGCGGCGGCTTCGCGCCGCACCGGCACGCCAACATGGAGATCCTGAGCTACGTGGTCTCCGGCGCGCTCGCGCACCGCGACGACGCCGGGGGCGGCGGCGTGCTGCGCCCGGGCGAGCTGCAATGGATGTCGGCGGGCCACGGCATCGAGCACAGCGAGTTCAACGCCTCCCGGGACGCGCCCGTGCATTTCCTGCAGGTCTGGATCCAGCCCGACCGGGTGAACGCGCCGCCGGCCTGGGCGCAGCGCGCGTTCGACCCGGCTCGGCGGCGCGGCCGCTTCGCCCTGCTGGCCTCGCCCGACGGCGCGGAGGGCAGCCTCGCCATCCGCCAGCAGGCCTGGTTGCGCGGCGCCCTGCTGGCGCCGGGCGAGGCCGTGGCGTTCTCGCCGGACCCGGGGCGCCGCTACTGGCTGCACGTGGTGCGCGGCACCGTCCAGGCCGGCGAGCGGGCGCTCGGCGCCGGCGATGCCCTCGGCCTCCTCGGCGAGTCCGCGCCGCTCCGCCTCACCGGCGCCGCCGCCGACCTCCTCCTCTTCGACCTCCCGGGCCAGTGAACGCCTTCGGGCGGGGTAAAATGCGGGGGTCCGAGCAACGAGCAGCCCCATGGCCGACACCCCGCACACCGCGTCCGCGCCCGCCAACGCCAGCAAGCGCTACGAGGTCCGCCGCGCCGACCTGCCGCTGAGCTGCCCGCTGCCGTCGATGGCGCTGTGGAACTCGCACCCGCGGGTGTACCTGCCGATCGAGGCCGAGGGCGAAGCGCAGTGCCCGTACTGCAGCGCCCGCTTCGTGCTGGTGGACTGACGCGGGGCTGACGCGCCGCGCCGCGCGCCGCCGATGCGCCCGCTGACGGTCGTCCAGCTCCTGCCCGCGCTCGATGCCGGCGGCGTCGAGCGTTCCACCCTCGAGATCGCCGACGCGCTGGTGCGCGCGGGCCATCGCGCCATCGTGGCCTCGGCCGGCGGACGCCTGGTGCCCGCGCTCAAGGCGCTGGGCGCCACGCATGTCGCGCTCGACATCGGCCGCAAGTCGCCGCTCGCCCTGCGCCACGTGCCCGCGTTGCGCCGCCTGTTCGCGGCCCAACGCGCGGACATCGTGCACGCGCGCTCGCGCCTGCCGGCGTGGCTGGCGCGGTTCGCGCTGCGCGGCGGCGGACCACGTTTCGTCACCACGGTGCACGGGCTCAATTCGCCGTCGCGCTACAGCGCGGTGATGGCTTCGGGCGAACGCGTCGTGTGCGTGTCGGAAACGGTGCGCGCGCACGTGCTGCGCCATTACCCGCGCGTGGATCCGGCGCGGTTGCGGGTGATCCCGCGCGGCATCGACCCGGCGCGCTTCCCGCGCGCGCCGCTGCCCGACCGCGCCGCGCGCGCCGGCGTGGCCGCGCGCCATCCCCAGCTCGGCGGCGACGGGCCGCTGCTGCTCATGCCCGGCCGCGGCACGCGCCTGAAGGGCCATGCCGACGCGCTCGCGCTGCTCGCGCGGCTGCGCGCGCAGGGCAGCGACGCGCGGCTGTGGATGCCCGGCGCGCGGGATCCGGCGCGCATGCGCTACCTCGCGGAACTGGAAGCGGCCGCGCACGCGCTCGGCGTCGCCGGCGCGGTCGCGATCACGCCGCCGGTGGACGACATGCCGCGGGCCTACGCCGCCTGCGACCTGGTGCTGCAGCTCTCGCGCAAGCCCGAGGCCTTCGGCCGCACCGTGCTCGAAGCCGTGGCCAGCGGCCGCGCGGTCGCCGGCTGGGACCACGGCGGCGTCGGCGAGCAGCTCGCGCAATGGTGGCCGCAGGGGCGGGTCGCGCCGTTCGACGCGGCCGCCCTGGCGGACAACGTCGCCGGCCAGCTCGCGCGCGGCGCCGCGCCAGCGGTTACGATGCCCGACACCTTGCGTGCCATGCAGGAGGCGACGCTGTCGCTCTATGCCGAGCTTGCCGGACAACACTGAAGCTTCGATGCCGGTGGGCTGGCGCTGGGCGCCGGCCTGGGTGCTGGCCTTCGTCGCGCTGTGGCCCGCGCCCGGCTATGCCGAGGCGTTGATGGTGCTCGGCGCGCTGGCGGCGATCGCGCGCCTGCTGCTCGGCCGCTTCCGCGACGGGCACCGCCTGCTGAGCGGCCGCGCCTGGGCGCTGACCAGCGTGCTGTTCTGCTCGTACTGGCTGCCGGAACTCGTTTCCGCCATCGACGCCGTGGACCACGGCCGCGCCTTCCGCGAGGCGATCGTGGACCTGCGCTACCTGCCGTTCCTGTGGCTGGTGGCCGCCGCCGTGGGCGACGCGCGCGGCCGGCGCATCACCTTCGGCGGCCTCGGCGTGATCGTCGCGGCGTGGACGGTGGACGCGCTGGTGCAGGCGGTCGCCGGCACCAGCCCGCTGTTCGCAGGCATGGATGCGGTGAAGCGCGCCGTGAGCGGCGAGGGCATGTGCACCGCGGTCGAGGCGCTGCAGGCCGACCGGCTCGGCGGCGTGCTCGGCCCGTGCAACCTCAAGCTGGGCGTGGTGCTGGCGAGCCTCGCGCCGTTCGCGTTGTACGCGGCGGCGCGCCGCTTCGGCGCGTTCGGCTGGCTGCTGGCCGCCGGCGGCATCGGCCTGGTGGTGCTGCTCGCGGGCGCGCGCGCGGCCTGGCTGACGTTCGGGCTGGTGCTGCTGCTGTCGGGCTGGCACGTGCTCGGCTGGAAGAAGCTGCTGGGCGTGTTCGCCTTCGGCGCGCTGGCGCTGGCGACCCTGACGGTCACCACGCCCCAGGTACGCGAGCGCGTCGAGCGCACCACCCACGCGCTGGCGGCGGACGAGCACGGGGTGGACATGGCGCTGTCGGGCCGCACCCGCATCTGGAGCGCGGCCGCGTGCATGGTGCGCGGGCATCCCGTCAACGGCGTGGGCGTGCGCGGCTTCCGCGATGCGTTCCCGGCCTGCGATCCCGAACCCGGCGTCCCGCCGGCCTGGGGCCAGGGCCCGGCGCTGCACGCCCACCAGATCGTGCTGGAGGTGCTGAGCGAGACCGGCGCGTTCGGCCTGCTGTGCTGGCTGGCCGGCCTGGCGCTCGCGCTGCGCGCCTGGCGCTACGCCGGCGAAGCCGCGCGCGAGCACGCGCGGCCGGCGATGCTCGCGCTGCTGGTGACGGTGTTCCCGCTCAACACCCACCTCGCGTTCTATTCGACGTTCTGGGGCGGCGTCGCGCTGATGCTGGCGGCGCTGTACGCCGGCAGCCTGCTGGGCCGCGGCGCCGGGCCCGCGCCCGCGCCCGCGCCGACGGCGGGCGATCAGGCGTAGGGATCCTCGCCGCCGGGCTGCCGCTTGAAGCGGCGGTGGATCCACAGGTACTGCGCGGGTGCGGCGCGCACCATCGCCTCGATCGCACCCATCACCCGCGCGGTGTCGTGGCTGGCGTCGTCGGTGGGGAAGCCTTCGAAGCGCGGCGTCAGCCGCAGCGTGTAGCCGCCGTCCGCGCGGCGCTCGTGCGCGAACGCGAGTACCGCCGCGCCGGACAGGCGGGCGAGCTGGTGCGTGGAGGTGAGGCTGGAGGCCGGCCGGCCGAAGAACGGCACGAACACGCTTTCGCCGCGCCGCGTCTCCTGGTCGGGCGCGAACCAGAGCACGCCGCCGGACTTGAGGTGCCGGATCGCGGGACGCAGTTCCTCGCGGCCGAACATCGCCGCGGCGTAGCGCAGGCGGCCGCGCTTGACCGCCCATTCCAGCGCGGGCTGCGCATGCGGGCGGTACATGCCGGCGAGCGGCACGCGGTCGCACAGCAGGCGGCCGCAGATCTCGAGCGTGGTGAAGTGCCCGGACACCAGGATCACGCCGCGGCCTTCGGCGCGCGCGGCCTCGAGGTGTTCCAGGCCCTCGATGCACAGGCCGCGGCGCGCCGCGGCCACCGAGCCCCACCAGGCGCGCGCGAACTCGAACAGCCCGATGCCGGTGGCGGCGAAATTCCCGCGCAGCAGCGCGGCGCGGGCCGGGGCATCGAGCTCCGGGAAGCACAGCGCGAGGTTGCGCTCCGCCACGCGCCGGCGCGTGCCCATCGCCACCCGCAGCACCGCGCCCAGCGCCCGGCCCAGCGCCCGCTGCAGCGGCCAGGGCAGGCGCGCCAGCGCGACCATCGCCCCGACCACGGCCCACATCGGCCAGTGCCGGGGCGACAGGGGCGGCGGGCCGGCGTGGGTGGGCGAGGCGGGCTCGGTCATGCGCGGATTCTAGCCGGCGCCCGCGCGGGCACGGGCCATGGCGCGCGCATCGCTTATCCTTGCGCGATGCCGGCCGACCCCCGCGAACGACTGCTGCGCGCGCTCTACTCGGCCGCGCTGTACGTGCTGTTGCCGGTGACGGTGTACCACCTGATCTGGCGCAGCTTCCGCCAGGGCGAATACCTGCTGCGCTGGGACGAGCGCTACGCCGCCTACGGCGACCGGCCGTCGCCGGGCCCGACGCTGTGGGTGCACGCGGTGTCCATGGGCGAGGTCAACGCCGCGGCGCCGCTGGTGAACGCGCTGCGCGCGCGCCATCCCGGGCTGCGCCTGCTCGTCACCAGCATCACGCCCACCGGCTCGGCGCGGATCCGCGCGCTGTGGGGCGACGGGGTGGAGCACGTCTACCTGCCGTACGACCTGCCCGGCGCGGTCTCGCGCTTCCTGCGCCACTACCGGCCGCGCCTGGGCATCGTGCTCGAGACGGAGCTGTGGCCAAACCTGCTGTTCGGTTGCCGCGACCATGGCGTGCCGGTGTGGATCGTCAACGGCCGCCTGTCGGAGCGCTCGCTCGCCGGCTACCGGCTGCTGCGGCCGTGGCTGTCGCGCGCGTTGCGCACGGTGCGCGGCGTGCTCGCGCAGTCGGCGGCGGACGCGGCGCGCTTCGTGCGCCTGGGCGCGGACCCGGGAACGACGCGCAACGTCGGCAACCTGAAGTTCGACATCGCCGCGGGCGCGGGCGAGGCGGCGCTGGCCGCGGAGTGCGCGCGCCGCCTCGGCGGCCGGCGCGCATGGATCGCCGCGAGCACGCATCCCGACGAGGAGGCCGCGGTGGTCGCCATGCACCGCCGCCTGCGCGCGCGCTGGCCGGACCTGCTGCTGCTGTGGGCGCCGCGCCATCCCGAGCGCTTCCGGCCGGTGGCCCAGCTCGCGGTGGAGGCGGGCTGGCGCGTGGCGACCCGCAAGCTGACGCAGTGGCCGGACGATTCGGACGACGTGTTCGTGATCGACACCCTGGGCGAACTCACCGCGTTCTACGGCTGCGCGCAGGTCGCGTTCGTCGGCGGCAGCCTGCAGCCGGTCGGCGGCCACAACCTGCTGGAGCCGGCCGCGGCGGGCACCGCCGTGGTCACCGGCCCGCACCTGCACAATTTCGTGGACATCGCCGGGCGCATGCGCGCCGCCGGCGCGCTGCGCGTCGGCGCGGACGCCGAGGCCGTGGGCGCGGCGCTCGAGGCGCTGCTGGACGACCGCGGCGCGCGCGAGGCGATGGCCGCGGCGGGGCTGGCGCTGGTGGAGGAAGGGCGCGGCGCGCTGGAACGCACGCTTGCGCTGCTGGCGGCGGACCTGCCGCCGCCAGCCTGGCCGGCCTGAGCGGCGGCGCTTATTGCACCGACTGCTGGATCGCCTCGCGCGAGGCGTCGGAGAGCTGCGCGTTGGCGTCCGCCGTCAGCAGGCGGTTGACCTCGGCGAGGTCGTCCACGTCCAGCGTGCCGGCGGCCTGCTCGAGCAGCAGCCGGTTCTGCAGGAAGTTGTAGCGCGCCAGTGCGTACTCGCGCTGCGCGTTGAACAGGTTCTGCTGGTTGATCAGCACGTCGATGACGGTGCGCGTGCCGACCTCGAGGCCGACCTGCGAGGCGTCGTAGGCGGCCTGCGCCGAGACCAGCGCCAGGCGCCGCGCCTCGACTTCGCTGATGCCCGCCACCAGGGTCTGGTAGGCGTTGCGCGTGTTGCGCACCAGCGCGCGCTTCTGCTGCTCGAGCTCGTCGCGGGCGACGTCGCGCTGGGCGATCGCCTGGCGCACGCGCGACTGGGTGGCGCCGCCGGAGAACAGCGGCACGGTCAGGGTGATGCCGAACGACGGCCCGCGGGTCTCGCTGCCGGTCGGAAACGTGCTCGAGAACGGCGGGTTTTCGCTGGTGAAGGTGCTGTCGCCCCAGGACGCGTTCTTGCCGTAGTTGCCGTTGAGCGTGAGCGTCGGCAGGTGGCCGGCGCGGGCGACGTTCACTTCCGCGTCCGCGGCCTGGACCTGCAGTTCCTTGGCGCGCAGCGCCGGGTTGTTCTCGATCGCCGCGGCAACCCAGCCGTCCACGTCGCGCTCGGCCGGCAGCTCCGGCTTGAAGTCCATCGGCAGGGCCTTGAGCGAAGCCACCGGCTTGCCGGTGATCTCGGCCAGCGCCTGGTAGGCGTCCTCGAGCGCGTTGCGGGTGAGGATGGTGTTGGCGCGGGCGCTGTCGTACTGGGCGCGCGCCTCGTGCACGTCGGTGATCGGCGCCAGGCCGACCTCGAGGCGCTTGCTGGCGAAGTCGAACTGCTTCTTCAGCGCGGCTTCCTGCGCCTCGGCCGCGGCCAGGGTCTCGATCGCCACCAGCACGTCGAAGTAGGCCTTGGAGGTGCGGGTGATCAGCGAGTCGCCGGCCGCTTCCAGGGTGAAGTCCGCGGCGCGGCTGCGCGCGTTCTCGCCGCGCAGGCGCGCGAACTTGCCGAAGTCGAACAGGGTCTGGTCCACGGTCAGGCCGTAGCGGCGGGTGTGGGTGGTGCTCTCCGAGTTGCCGGAGAAGCGCACCGGCTCGCCCGTCTCCGGGTCGAACTGGGTCTGCGTGGCCGGGCCCTCGCTCTTCGCGCGGTTGTAGCTGGCCGAGCCGTTGAGCTGCGGCAGCAGCGCGGCGCGTGCCTGCACGGCGCCTTCCTTGGTGGCCAGGCGGCCGGATTCGGCGGCGGCGAACTGGGGGTCGCCTGCGCGGGCGAGCTGGTAGGCCTGCAACAGGTCTTCGGCCTGCGCGGTGGCCGGAAGCAGGGCGGCGGCGAGGGCGAGGGCGAGGGTGCGACGAATCATGGGGATCCTTTGCATCGGTGCGCGCGTTCCGGCGCGCGTGGGGGTGCCTGCGTCTGGATTACAACCGGAATTCGGGCACCGGCTCGGCGCCCGCGAGGTAGGGGATCTCGGTTTCGAACAACGATTCCACCCGCGGCGCGTTGACGCCGTCGGCGCGGACCAGCACCGCCTCCATCGCCGGCGCGCGCCCGCGCACCGCGAACAGGCGGCCGCCGGGGCGCAGCCAGCGCAGGCAACGTTCCGGCAGCTCGGCCACCGCGCCGCTCAGGCAGATGGCGTCGAAGCGGCGGTCGGTCTCCCAGGCGAACGCATCGGCGGCCTCGAGCGCGACGTTGCCGCCCAGGCCGGCCGCGTCCAGGCGCGCGCGCGCGGCCTCGACGAAGTCGGCGTGGCGGTCGAGGCTCAGCACCTCGCCCGCGAGCGCGCCCAGGCAGGCGGCGAACCAGCCGCTGCCGGCGCCGACCTCGAGCACGGCATCGCCGGGCCGGAGCGCGAGCGCCTGCAGGATGCGCGCCTCGACCACGGGCTTGAGCATCACTTCGCCGTGGCCGATCGGCAGTTCCAGGTCGGCGTAGGCCAGGTCGCGGCGCGCGTCGGAGACGAACGCGTGGCGCGGCAGCGACGCCAGCACCTCGAGCACGCGCTCGTCGAGCACGTCCCACGGCCGGATCTGCTGCTCGACCATGGTTTCGCGGACACGGGCGTAATCGAAGCTGCTCATCGTTTCACCGGGTGGGGGAGTCGGGACCGGGGCGCCACGGCGCCGGACCCGCGATTCTACCCGCCCTGCCGGGGGCGGACGGGGAGAGGATGACTGTGCTACCACACCATGACTGAGTGCCGGAAGTCACCGGGACCAGTGTCGGGGCCCCGCGGGCCGGGTGGAGGCGGCGGCGCTCAGCGGCGTCCATAGGCGCGCAGGAACATGTCCACGGTCGCCTCGACGTGGCGCTCGGCCTCGCGCCGCGCCATGCCCGGGCAGCAGCCGATGGTCATGCGCGCGTGCGGCTCGCCCTTGAGCAGGGTGAAGAACTGCGCGGAGGCGCGCGGCACGTCCTCGATGTCCAGCTCGCCCGTGGCCACGCGGCGGCGCAGCAGCTCGGCGAAGCCGGCCTGCACCCGCGCGGGGCCGGCTTCCCAGAACATCCGCGGCATCGGCGAGTCGGCCATGCGCGGGGAGCACAGGATGCGGTGGCCCGCCAGCGCCTCCGGCGACGTGATCATCCCGAAGAAGGCGCGCGCCACCTGCAGCAGGCGCTCGCGCAGCGGCACCCCGGGCTGGGGTTCGAACAGGGAGGTCGGGAGCTGCTGCTCGCAGAAGGACTTCACGACCTCGCCGAACAGCGACTCCTTGTCCTTGAAGTGGCTGTAGACGGTGAGCTTGGACACCCCCGCGGCGGCCGCGATCTGGTCCATGCTCGTAGCGTCGAAGCCGTGGGTGGTGAACAGCTTGCGCGCGGCCTCGAGGATCGCCTGCCGCTTGCCCAGGTCCTTCGGCCGGCCGGGGGCCGCGGCGGGGCGGCGCAGGCGGGCGGGCGTGGCGGGGCGCGGGCTCATGGCGCAATACTAGACTATCGGGTTTGGTATTTATAGCATACCCGCCAGTTCATTAATTTGCCGGCGGGCATCGGAGATGCGCATGCGCAAGACGCGGCTGGACACCAGGGATCGGAATGCGCTGGCGGCGGCGTGGCCGGTCGCGCTCGCGCTGGCGGCGCTGCTGGCGCTCGGCGGCTGCGGCGGCGACGAAGCCGCCGGGCCCGCGCCACGCACGGTGCTGGTGGTGCAGCCGGGCGCCGCGGGCGATCCGGGCGGGCTCGCGTTCGCGGGCGAGGTGCGGGCGCGCGAGGAGAGCGCGCTCGCCTTCCGCGTCGGCGGCAAGCTGGTGAAGCGCCACGTGGACGTGGGCGAGCGGGTGCGCGCCGGCCAGGTGCTCGCCGAGCTCGACGCCGAGGACCTGGAGCTGCAGGCGACCGCGGCGCGCGCGCAGCTCGCTGCCGCCGAAGGCGAGCTCGCCCGCGCCAGCAGCGACCGCGCGCGCTACGCCGCGCTGGCGCAGCAGCAGCTGGTGAGCCGCTCCGCGCTCGACGCGCAGGAGGCGGTGTACGCCGCCGCGGCGGGCCAGGCCAGGGCCGCGCGCGCGAACTACGAGGCCGCGCGCAACGCCGCCGGCTACGCGCGCCTGCTCGCGCCGCGCGACGGCGTGATCGCGCTGCGCCAGGCCGAGGCGGGGCAGGTGGTCGCCGCGGGCCAGACGATCTTCGGCCTCGCCGCGGACGGCCCGCGCGAGATCGCGATCGCGCTGCCCGAGGCGCGCGTGCGCGACTTCGCCGTCGGCCAGCGCGCCGCCGTGGAGCTGTGGAACGCGCCGGGGCGGCGGCTGCCCGCGCGCATCCGCGAGATCGCGCCCGCGGCCGACCCGCAGACCCGCACCCACGCCGCGCGCGTCGCGCTCGACGATCCGGCCGCCGCCGCGAACGGGCTGGGGCAGAGCGCGCGCGTGTTCTTCGACGCGCCGGCCGGCGGCGCGAAGCTGGCGGTGCCGCTGGCCGCGGTGCAGCCGGGCCGCGACGGCGGCAAGGCGCTGTGGGTCGTGGATCCGCGCACCCGGCGCGTGCGCCTCGTGCCGGTGAAGCTCGGCCCCTACGGCGAGGACAGCGTGCCCGTGCTGTCGGGCGTGTCGGCGTCCGACTGGATCGTCGCCGCCGGCGGCCACCTGCTGCGCGAGGGCGAGGCGGTGGTGCCGGTGGACCGCGGCAACCGGCCCGTGGCGGATCGCTGAGCCATGCGCTTCAACGCCTCGGAATGGGCGCTGCGCAACCGCGCGCTCGTGGTCTACATGATGCTGGTGCTGGCGCTGGTCGGCGCCTGGTCGTACCGCCACCTCGGCCAGTCGGAGGACCCGCCGTTCACCTTCAAGGCGATGGTGGTGCGCACGCTGTGGCCGGGCGCGAGCGCGCGCGAGGTCGCCGAGCAGGTCACCGAGCGCATCGAGAAGCAGCTCATGGCCACCGGCCAGTACGAGTTCATCCGCTCCTACTCGCGCGCCGGCGAGTCGCAGGTCATCTTCATGGCCCGCGACGCGATGCGCTCCAAGGACGTCCCGGAGCTCTGGTACCAGGTGCGCAAGAAGATCGGCGACATCCGCCCGACGCTGCCGGAGGGCGTGGTCGGCCCGTTCTTCAACGACGAGTTCGGCGACACCTTCGGCAACATCTACGCGATCACCGGCGAGGGCTTCGACTACGCCGTGCTCAAGGACTACGCCGAGCGGATCGAGCTCGAGCTGCAGCGCGTGCCCGACGTCGGCAAGGTCGAGCTGGTGGGCCTGCAGGACGAGAAGGTCTGGATCGAGGTGGACAACGCCAAGCTGGCCACGCTCGGCATCCCGCTGGCGGCGGTGCAGCAGGCGATCGACCAGCAGAACGGCGTGGTCCCGGCCGGCTTCTTCGAAGGCCGCGACGCGCGCGTGCAGCTGCGCGTGGACGGCGCCTTCGGCTCGGTGGAGGAGATCCGCGACTTCCCGATCCGCGCCGGCGACCGCACCGTGCGCCTGGGCGACATCGCGACGGTGCGCCGCGGCTTCAGCGACCCGCCGGCGCCGCGGATGCGGTTCATGGGCCGCGACGCGATCGGCATCGCGGTGGCGATGAAGCAGGGCGGCGACATCCTGCGCCTGGGCGAGACGCTGGACGCCGAGTTCGCGCGCCTGCAGGAGACGCTGCCGGCCGGGATGCGGCTGGACAAGGTCAGCGACCAGCCCGAGGCCGTGCGCGAGTCGGTGGGCGAGTTCGTGCGCGTGCTCGCGGAAGCGGTGGCGATCGTGCTGCTGGTGAGCTTCTTCTCGCTGGGCCTGCGCACCGGCCTGGTGGTCGCGGTGAGCATCCCGCTGGTGCTGGCGATGACCTTCGCCGCGATGCACTACTTCGGCATCGGCCTGCACAAGATCTCGCTGGGCGCGCTGGTGCTGGCGCTCGGCCTGCTGGTGGACGACGCGATCATCGCGGTCGAGATGATGGCCATCAAGATGGAGCAGGGCTTCTCGCGCCTGAAGGCGGCGAGCTTCGCCTGGGAGTCCACCGCCTTCCCGATGCTGACGGGCACGCTGGTCACCGCCGCGGGCTTCCTGCCGATCGCCACCGCGGCCTCGACGACCGGCGAATACACGCGTTCGCTGTTCCAGGTGGTGACGATCGCGCTGGTGGTGTCCTGGATCGCCGCGGTGCTGTTCATCCCCTACCTGGGCGATCGCATGCTGCCGGAGCCGAAGCCGCACGCCGGCGGGGAGGCCGACGCGCACGATCCCTACCAGCGCCCGTTCTACCGCCGCTTCCGCGGACTGGTGGACTGGTGCCTGGAGCGGCGCTGGCTGGTGATCTTCGCCACGGTGGCGCTGTTCGTGCTGTCGTTGCTGCTGTTCCGCTTCGTGCCGCAGCAGTTCTTCCCGGACTCCACCCGCCCCGAGCTGATGGTGGACATGGAGCTGGCGGAGGGCTCGTCGCTGCGCGCGACCGCCGCCGAGGCGCGCAAGCTCGAGCAACTGCTGGACAAGCGCGAGGGCGTGGACAACTACGTCGCCTACGTCGGCACCGGCTCGCCGCGCTTCTACCTGCCGCTGGACCAGCAGCTGCCGGCCGCCAACTTCGCCCAGTTCGTCGTGCGCGCCGAGGACATCGCGTCGCGCGAGGCGCTGCGCGACTGGCTGGTCCACGAGGTGGCGCCGCGGTTCCCGGGCCTGCAGCTGCGCGTGACCCGGCTGGAGAACGGGCCGCCGGTCGGCTACCCGGTGCAGTTCCGCGTCTCCGGCGAGCACATCGAGCGGGTGCAGGCGATCGCGCGCCAGGTCGAGGCCAAGGTGCGCGAGAACCCGCACGTCGCCAACGTGAACCTCGACTGGGAGGAGCCGAGCAAGGTGGTGCGGCTGCGGGTGGACCAGGCGCGCGCCCGCGCGCTCGGGGTGACGACGCAGCAGCTGTCGCTGTTCCTCGCCGGGCAGCTCTCGGGCCTGCACGTGAGCACCTACCGCGAAGGCAACGAGCTGATCGAGGTGGCGATGCGCGGCAGCGGGGACGAGCGCAGCCGCCTCGACATGCTGGGCAGCCTCGCCGTGCCCACCGCCAGCGGCGCGTCGGTGCCGCTGGCGCAGGTGGCGACGCTCGAGTACGGCTTCGAGGACGGCATCATCTGGCACCGCAACCGCCTGCCGACGGTGACCGTGCGCGCCGACATCCGCGACGCGGAGCTGCCGCCGACGGTGACGGCGCAGATCCTGCCCACCCTGGAAGGCATCCGCGCCTCGCTGCCCGCGGGCTACCTGCTCGAGACCGGCGGCACCGTGGAGGATTCCGGCCGCGGCCAGCGTTCCATCGCCGCCGGCGTGCCGCTGTTCGTGCTGGTGGTGGTGACGCTGCTGATGCTGCAGTTGCGCAGCCTGTCGCGCACCGCGCTGGTGCTGCTCACCGCACCGCTGGGAATGATCGGCGTGACCCTGTTCCTGCTGGTGTTCCGGGTGCCGTTCGGCTTCGTCGCCATGCTGGGCACGATCGCCCTGGCCGGCATGATCATGCGCAACTCGGTGATCCTGGTGGACCAGATCGAGCAGGACATCCGCGCCGGCCACGACCGCTGGAACGCGGTGGTGGACGCCACGGTGCGCCGCTTCCGGCCGATCGTGCTGACCGCGCTGGCCGCGATCCTGGCGATGATCCCGCTGTCGCGCAGCGCGTTCTTCGGGCCGATGGCGGTGGCCATCATGGGCGGCCTGGCGGTCGCCACGGTGCTGACGCTGCTGTTCCTGCCGGCGCTCTACGCGGCCTGGTTCCGCGTCCGCCGGGCGGAATAGCCGGCCGGCGGCGGCGCAGGCCCCGAAGCCGGGGCCTGCGTGTGCCACAATGCTCCCCGAAGCGGGGGTACCCGGCCACCCGGCCTGGTTGAGACACACCCTTGGAACCTGATCCGGCTGACACCGGCGTAGGGAGTCTTCGCGGTCCGCGCCAGGCGTGTCCACGCCGCGGCGGCGCCCCGCTTCGCAACCTCCGCGCATGGCGCGCGGAGCCAGGACAGCGAACGCGGGAGCAGACCCAATGAACGCAGTGCCCTCCGAGCTCATCCGCCAGGCCGAACGGCTTTCCGAGGCGGTGACGCGGCCCATCCCCGGCTCGCGCAAGGTGTATGTCGGGGGCTCGCGCCCCGACCTGCGCGTGCCGATGCGCGAGATCGCGCAGACCCGCACGCCGACCCTGTTCGGCGGCGAGGACAATCCGCCGGTGACGGTGTACGACACCTCCGGCCCGTATTCCGACCCCGGGGCGCGCATCGACCTGGCCGCCGGCCTGCCGCCGCTGCGCGCGCGCTGGATCGAGGAGCGTGGCGACACCGAGGCGCTGCCGGCGCTGTCGTCGTCGTTCGGGCGCGGGCGCGAGGCCGACCCGCGGCTCGAGCCGGTGCGCTTCCCCGCGCGCCCGCTGCCGCGCCGCGCGCGCGCCGGCGCCAACGTCACCCAGATGCACTACGCGCGCCGCGGCATCGTCACGCCGGAGATGGAGTTCGTGGCGATCCGCGAGAACCAGCGCCTGGAGGCGGTGCGCGACGCCACGCTGCGCGCGCAGCACCCGGGCGAGGGCTTCGGCGCCGCCATCCCGAAGCTGATCACGCCGGAATTCGTGCGCGACGAGATCGCGCGCGGCCGCGCGATCCTGCCCTGCAACATCAACCACCCCGAGAGCGAGCCGATGGTCATCGGCCGCAACTTCCTCACCAAGATCAACGCCAACATCGGCAACTCCGCGGTGTCCTCCGGCATCGCCGAGGAGGTGGAGAAGCTGGTGTGGGCGATCCGCTGGGGCGCGGACACGGTGATGGACCTCAGCACCGGCAAGCACATCCACGAGACGCGCGAGTGGATCGTCCGCAATTCGCCGGTGCCCATCGGCACGGTGCCGATCTACCAGGCGCTGGAGAAGGTCGGCGGCGTGGCCGAGGACCTGACCTGGGAGATCTTCCGCGACACGCTCGTCGAGCAGGCCGAGCAGGGCGTGGACTACTTCACCATCCATGCCGGCGTGCTCCTGCGCTACGTGCCGCTCACCGCGAAGCGGGTCACCGGCATCGTCAGCCGCGGCGGCTCGATCATGGCCAAGTGGTGCCTGGCGCACCACAAGGAGAACTTCCTGTACACGCACTTCGAGGAGATCTGCGAGGTGATGAAGGCCTACGACGTGGCCTTCTCGCTCGGCGACGGCCTGCGCCCCGGCTGCATCGCCGACGCCAACGACGCCGCGCAGTTCGGCGAACTGGAGACGCTGGGCGAACTCACGAAGCTGGCGTGGAAGCACGACGTCCAGACCATGATCGAGGGCCCCGGCCACGTGCCGATGCAGCTGATCAGGGAGAACATGGACAAGCAGCTGCGCGAGTGCGGCGAGGCGCCGTTCTACACGCTCGGCCCGCTGACCACGGACATCGCGCCGGGCTACGACCACATCACCAGCGCGATCGGCGCCGCCATGATCGGCTGGTTCGGCACCGCGATGCTCTGCTACGTGACGCCGAAGGAGCACCTCGGCCTGCCCAACCGGGAAGACGTGCGCGACGGCATCATGGCCTACAAGATCGCGGCGCATGCGGCGGACCTGGCCAAGGGCCACCCCGGCGCGCAGGTGCGCGACAACGCGCTGAGCAAGGCGCGCTTCGAGTTCCGCTGGGAGGACCAGTTCAACCTGGGCCTCGACCCGGACCGCGCGCGCGAGTACCACGACGAGACCATGCCGAAGGAGGCGCACAAGACCGCGCATTTCTGCTCCATGTGCGGGCCGAAGTTCTGCTCGATGCGCATCACCCAGGACGTGCGCGACTACGCGGCCGGGCAGGCCATCGGCGACGAGGCCGCGGCGATCGAGGCGGGCATGGCGGAGAAGGCCGCCGAGTTCCGCCAGGCCGGGGCCCAGGTCTACCGGGAGGCGTGACGTGCCGCGGCTGCACGCGCTGTGGTCGCGGCCCTGGGCGGCGCTGGCGCGCCGCCATCCGTCCGCATTCCTGCTCGCGGCGCAGCTGCTGAGCCTGCTGATCTACCCGATGATGGACGACACCAGCGGCGGCCGCCTGCTGTTCGGCGCGGTCGCGCTGGTGGTGGTGCCACTGGCGGTATGGGTGGTGAACCGCAGCCAGGCGGTGCGCTGGGTCGCCTGGCTGCTGGCGATCCCGGCGATGCTGCTCACCGCGGTGGCGGTGCTGTTCGGGATCCCGGCGCTGCTGCCGTGGTCTGCCCTGCTGGAGGCGGCGCTGTACTTCTACGCCGCCGGCGGCCTGATCTCGTACATGCTCAACGACCACGAAGTGAGCGCCGACGAGCTGTTCGCCGCGGGCGCCACGTTCACCCTGCTCGCGTGGGGCTTCGCCTACGCGTTCTTCGTGTGCCAGGCCTGGTATCCGGACAGCTTCCTCGCGGTGGTGGACCCTGGCCGCCCGCGGCGCTGGCTCGAACTGCTGTCGCTGAGCTTCAGCAACCTCTCGGCCACCGGCCTCAGCGACATCGTCCCGGTCGGGTCGCCGGCGCGGGTGCTGGTGATGCTGGAGCAGTTCGCCGGGGTCGGCTACATCGCCACCGTCGTGTCCCGCCTCATCGGCCTCACCATCATCCGCCACCGCCGCTGAGCGCGGCGGCGCGCGTCAGAAGTTGGGCTTCTCGGCCGCGGCGTGGTAGCGCTCCATCGCGTCCACGAGGATGGCGCGCGCGGCGGCGGCGTCGCCCCAGCCGTCGAGCTTCACCCACTTGCCCTGCTCGAGGTCCTTGTAGTGCTCGAAGAAGTGGCCGATGCGCTCGAGCCAGTGCGGGCTGACCCTGGCGATGTCGTCGATGTGCTTGTAGCCGGCGAACACCTTTTCCACCGGCACGGCCAGGATCTTCTCGTCGCTGCCCGCCTCGTCGGTCATCTTCAGCACGCCCACCGGACGGCAGCGGATCACCGAGCCGGGGATCAGCGGCAGCGGCAGGATCACCAGCACGTCCGCCGGGTCGCCGTCGCCGCAGACCGTGTGCGGCACGTAGCCGTAGTTGCACGGATAGCGCATCGGCGTGGACAGGATGCGGTCGACGAAGATCGCGCCCGAGGCCTTGTCCACCTCGTACTTGACCGGCTCGGCGTCCTTCGGGATCTCGATGATGACGTTGATTTCTTCCGGCGGGTTCTTGCCGGCGGGGACCAGGTCCAGGCCCATGCGTGCTGCTCCGACGTGCGGGCCGGCGCCGGGGGCGCGGCCGGGGGTGGGGGAGGGCGCGCATTCTACTCGCTGCGGTGCAACAACGAAAAACGGCGGCCCGGAGGCCGCCGTCCTTCCGCCGGGTGGGACCGACCCATGGCCGGCTCCCCGGGCCCGGGTCCGCCTAGAGCAGCGGCACCAGCAGCAGCGCCACGATGTTGATGATCTTGATCAGCGGGTTGATCGCCGGGCCCGCGGTGTCCTTGTAGGGATCGCCGACGGTGTCGCCGGTGACGGCGGCCTTGTGCGCCTCGGAGCCCTTGCCGCCGAAGTTGCCGTCCTCGATGTACTTCTTGGCGTTGTCCCAGGCGCCACCACCCGTGGTCATCGAGATCGCGACGAACAGGCCGGTGACGATGGTGCCGATGAGCAGGCCGCCCAGTGCCTTCGGGCCCAGCAGCAGGCCGACCACGATCGGCACCACCACCGGCAGCAGCGACGGGACCACCATTTCCTTGATCGCGGACTTGGTGAGCATGTCCACCGCGCGGTCGTACTGCGGCTTGCCGGTGCCCTCCATGATGCCCTTGATCTCGCGGAACTGGCGGCGCACTTCCTCGACCACCGCGCCGGCGGCGCGGCCGACGGCCTCCATCGCCATCGCGCCGAACAGGTAGGGGATCAGGCCGCCGATCAGCAGGCCGATGATCACCATGTGGTCGGAGAGGTCGAAGGTGTACACCGTGCCCTCGTGCGCCACGCCCAGGTTGTGGGTGTAGTCGGCGAACAGCACCAGCGCGGCCAGTGCGGCGGAACCGATCGCGTAGCCCTTGGTCACGGCTTTGGTGGTGTTGCCCACCGCATCGAGCGGGTCGGTGATGTCGCGCACTTCCGACGGCAGCTCCGACATCTCCGCGATGCCGCCGGCGTTGTCGGTGATCGGGCCGTAGGCGTCGAGCGCGACGATCATGCCGGCCATCGACAGCATCGCGGTCGCGGCGATGGCGATGCCGTACAGGCCGCCGAGCGCGTGCGCGCCCCAGATCGCGATGCACACCGCGATCACCGGCATGGCGGTCGACTTCATCGAGATGCCCAGGCCGGCGATGATGTTGGTGGCGTGGCCGGTGGTCGAGGCCTGCGCGATGTGCCGCACCGGCTTGAACTGCGTGCCGGTGTAGTACTCGGTGATCCACACGATCGCGCCGGTCAGCGCCAGGCCGATCAGCGCGCACCAGAACAGGTTCATCGCGCCGTACTGCGAGTCGCCCATCAGCTGCGTGGTGATCGGGTAGTAGGCGACCGCGGCGAGCACGCCCGACACGATCACGCCCTTGTACAGCGCGCCCATGATGTTGCGCGAGCCGTCCTTCACCTTCACGAAGAACGCGCCGACGATCGAGGCGATGATGGACGCGCCGCCCAGCACCAGCGGGTACAGCACGGCGTTGTGGCCGGCCTCGGCCGCCATCAGCCCGCCCAGCAGCATGGTCGCGATCACGGTGACCGCGTAGGTCTCGAACAGGTCGGCGGCCATGCCGGCGCAGTCGCCGACGTTGTCGCCGACGTTGTCCGCGATCACCGCCGGGTTGCGCGGGTCGTCCTCGGGAATGCCGGCTTCGACCTTGCCCACCAGGTCCGCGCCGACGTCGGCGCCCTTGGTGAAGATGCCGCCGCCCAGGCGCGCGAAAATCGAGATCAGCGAGCTGCCGAAGGCCAGGCCGACCAGCGCGTGCAGCGCCGCTTCGCCGCCGACGCCCATGTGGTGGGTGAGCACGATGTAGTAGCCGGCCACGCCCAGCAGGCCGAGCCCGACCACGAGCATGCCGGTGATCGCGCCGCCGCGGAACGCGACGTCCATCGCCTTGGCCATGCCGGTGCGCGCGGCCTCGGCGGTCCGCACGTTGGCGCGCACCGACACGTTCATGCCGATGTAGCCGGCGGCGCCCGACAGCACTGCGCCGACCAGGAAGCCGATCGCGGTCTGCCAGTTGAGGAAGATGCCGATGACGACGAACAGCACCACGCCGGCGATGGCGATGGTGCGGTATTGCCGGTTGAGGTACGCGCGCGCGCCTTCCTGGATCGCCGCGGCGATCTCCTGCATGCGCGTGTTGCCTGCGGGTTGGGCGCCGATCCAGCGCGCCGAGACGATCCCGTACAGGATCGCGATGACGGCGCAGCCAAGCGCCAGGACTAGACCGTACTGCTCCAGCATGAACCCCTCCCCGGAGTGGACATCGGAATTTCAGGAATGTCGCTTCGATTTTTTGTGCGTTGCGGCACGCGCAGGGCGCGCGCGGCAACCGTCCGACTATGCCATGGATGACGGCATCGTTCAGCCGCGCCGTGCGAGGCTCCCCGCGTCCCGGAACCGGAGGACCCCGCATGCCCCCGCACGATTGGCACCGTCCCGACGCCGCCCGGCGGCTCCCGCTGCTCGGCGCCGCGCTCGCGGCCCTGGCCGCTGCCGGCGCCGCCGCGGCGACCGATCCGAAGCCCGAGGTGCAGCGCCCGCCCGCCGAGCCGCAGCCCGTCGGCGCCGCGCACACCCTGCGCACGATCCCCGAGGCCTGCCTGCGCCTGGAAGGCCGCTTCACCGGCGACCCCGGCAAGCCCTACCGCTTCGAGTCGGCGCGCACCAGCCCCGACTGCCAGGCCCGCGCCCGCGTCGTGGACGCGGACAAGGCGCGGCCCGACGCCGCGGACGGCTGGATCCTCAACGACCGCATCCGCGTGCCGCAGGCGGGCTGCCCCGGCCTGCAGGCGACCGTGACGGTGTGGCGCCACCCGGGCGGCGCGAAGCCGCCGGCGCTCGACGCGCAGGGACGGTCGCGGATCTACCTGAAGGATTCGCTGCGGAAAGCCGAAGCAGGGCGGCTGTCCGCCCTGCCGGCATATGCGATCGCGACGGGCGTGGAAGGCACGCCCTGCCGCTAGCGCGTCACATCTGCGGCATCGGCCGCGAGCCCGTCGCCGAAAGGAACGCGATCGGCGTGGAGCGCGACAGGCGCGGCGCCCCGGCCGCGCCGGCGACGCGCACGAAGTAGCTGCGTCCCGGCTGCACGAGCAGCGGGATCTGCTGGCCGTCCACCGCGAACGTGTGCTCGCCCGGGCGCACCAGCGCCACGAACCAGCCGCCGTCGGGCAGGCCATACACCTCGCGCCCGCCCTCGCTCACCATCACGTCGCCCGTGGCCGCGCGCGCCGGGCGGAAGAACACCACCTGGCCCATGTCGCCCGCGGGCCTGCCGGTCACCTGCCGGACCAGCGCGTCGTTGACCACCATGAAGTGCGTCGCGACCACGTCGGCCTGGCCGTTCTGGTCGTAACGCACGTGTTGCGCCTGCGCGTTGGCCGCCACCAGGGCCAACGCCGCCAACGCGGCGCACCGCATCGTCCACCTGCTCATCGTTCCTCCTCCGGGGGAGTCCCCGCTTGCCTGGCGATGCACCGAAATTACGCCGGCGCAAGCCCGTCGGCGCCCCCGGCCGCCGGCGTTTCCGATGGACGGCATGCATCCGGGCGAAAGCGGTCAATCCCAGGGGGGGAGGCGACGTGGTGCCAATCGGTGCGGAACGGTCGCGTAGGCCGGCAGGCCGTCGCGACCGTAGGGCGGATAGGCCTCGCCGCGGACCAGCGGCTCCAGGTAGCGGCGCGCGGCCGCGGTGATGCCGTAGCCGTCGCGGCGGATGAAGCCCGCGGGCAGCTTCTTCTCGCGGTTGGCGATGCGCCCCAGGGGCGCGGTGCCGATCTTCCATCGGTAGGGCGCGTCCGAGGTGCGCACGATCACCGGCATGGTCGCGTTGCGCCCGGCAAGCGCGAGCTCCACCGCCGCGCGTCCCACTGCAAGCGCCTGCTCGAAGTCGGTCTTCGACGCGACGTGGCGCGCCGAACGCTGCAGGTAGTCCGGCAACGCCCAGTGCACCTTCAGGCCGAGCGCATCGTGCACGCGTCCCGCCAGGTGCGCGGCGACCCCGCCCAGCTGGGTGTGGCCGAACGCGTCCTTGCCCGCGCCGGCGTCGGCGACGAAGCGCCCGTCCGCGGTGCGGATGCCCTCGCTCGCCACCACCACGCACCAGCCGACGCGGTCCACCACCGCCTGCACCCGGGCGAGGAAGTCCGCTTCGTCGAACGGGCGCTCCGGGAACAGGATGAGCTGCGGTGCGTCGTCCGGCCCCTTGCCGGCGAGGCCGCCGGCGGCCGCGAGCCAGCCCGCGTGGCGGCCCATCGCCTCGTACACGAACACCTTGGTCGAGGTGTCGGCCATGGCCGCGACGTCGAGCGCGGCCTCGCGCACCGAGACCGCGGTGTACTTCGCGGCGGAGCCGAAACCCGGGCAGCAGTCGGTGACCGCGAGGTCGTTGTCCACGGTCTTGGGCACGCCGACGCAGGTGAGCGGATGGCCGAATTCCGCCGCCAGCCGCGACAGCTTGAGCGCGGTGTCGGCCGAATCGTTGCCGCCGTTGTAGAGGAACCAGCGCACGTCGTGCGCGCGCAGCACCTCGATCAGGCGTTCGTAGCGCGCGCGGTCCTCCTCCAGCGACTTCAGCTTCACCCGGCAGGAGCCGAACGCGCCACCCGGGGTGTGGGCCAGGGCGCGGACCGCTGCCAGGGGCAGGGCGGAGGCGTCCACCAGTTCCTCGCGCAGCGCCCCCAGGATCCCGTTGCGGGCGGCCAGCACCTTCACCCGCCGCGCGCGGGCGGTTTCCAGGACGGCGGAGGCGGTGGCGTTGATGACGGCGGTGACGCCGCCGGACTGGGCGTAGAGCAGGGTTCCGGAAGGCATGGGCGTTCCTGTCGGCCGGCCGGGATGGGTTAAAGTGGCACCCGGCCGCGGTGTGGGGTTGGCGCGAGTCTAGCGCCGCCGCCGTGTCGCGAATGACAGTTCGGGAGTGGCTGATGCGATTGGTTCTGTTGGGTGCGCCGGGCTCCGGCAAGGGAACGCAGGCGGCGCGGCTGAAGGAGCACCTGCAGGTCCCGCACGTCTCCACCGGCGACCTGCTGCGTGCCGAGGTGGCCGCGGGCAGCAAGCTCGGCTTGGCGGCGAAGGAAGTGATGGCGCGCGGCGAGCTGGTCTCCGACGAGATCCTGCTCGGCATGCTCGAGGACCGCTTCTCGCGCCCCGACACCCGCGACGGCTTCATCCTCGACGGCTATCCGCGCAACCTGGCCCAGGCGGCGGCGCTCGACGCGCTGCTGTCGCGCATTGGCCAGCCGATGGACTACGCCGTGCAGCTGGAAGTGCCCACCGCGATGCTGGTGGAGCGCATCGCCGGCCGCGCCCAGGCCGAGGGCCGCGCCGACGACGCCCCCGAAGCCGTGCGCAAGCGGCTCGAGGTGTACGACAGCCAGACCGCGCCGGTGATCGAGTTCTACCGCCAGCACGGCCAGCTCACCGTCGTGGACGGCGTCGGCAGCCTCGACGAGGTGTTCACCCGCATCATCGAGGCGATCGCGCCCAACCGCGACGTCGGCTGACGCCGCCGCCAGCGCACGCGTCCCCCCGACCCGATGAAACTGCACATCCTCGGCATCGCCGGCACCTTCATGGGCGGCGTCGCGGCGCTCGCGCGCGAGCTCGGCCACGCGGTCGAGGGCAGCGACCAGGCCGTGTACCCGCCGATGTCCACCCAGCTCGAGACGCTGGGCATCGGCCTGCGCCAGGGCTACGACCCGGACCACATCTCCGCCGACTGCGACCTGGTCGTGGTCGGCAATGCGCTCTCGCGCGGCAACCCCGCGGTGGAGCAGGTGCTCGACGACGGCCGCGCCTACACCTCCGGCGCGCAGTGGCTGAGCGAGGAGGTGCTGCCGGGCCGCGACACGGTCGCGGTGGCGGGCACCCACGGCAAGACCACCACCACCACGCTGCTCGCGTTCCTGCTCGAGGCCGCGGGCCTCGCGCCGGGCTTCCTCATCGGCGGCGTCGCCCCCGACTTCGGCGTGTCCGCGCGCCTGGGCCGCGGGCCGTTCGTGGTCGAGGCCGACGAGTACGACACGGCGTTCTTCGACAAGCGCTCGAAGTTCGTGCACTACCGGCCGCTGGTGGCGATCCTCAACAACCTCGAGTACGACCACGCCGACATCTTCCCGGACGTGGCCGCGATCCAGCGCCAGTTCCACCATTTCGTGCGCACCGTGCCGCGGCGCGGGCGGCTGCTGGTCAACGGCGAGGACGCGCGGCTGGCGGAAGTGCTGGCGATGGGCTGCTGGACGCCGGTGGAGACCTTCGGCCTCGACCCCGCGCGGGCGGCCGGCGGTGGTGCGTTCGCCTGGACCGCGCGGATGATCGCCGGCGACGGCAGCGCCTTCGCGGTCGTGCACGACGGCCGCGAGCTCGGCGAGGTGCGCTGGCCGCTGCTCGGACGGCACAACGTCATGAACGCGCTCGCCGCCATCGCCGCCGCGCACGCGCTCGGCGTGGACGTGGCGGCCGCGCTGCCGGCGCTGGCGCGCTTCGGCGGCGTGCGCCGGCGCATGGAAGTGGTCGGCGAGCACGCCGGCATCGTGGTGTACGACGATTTCGCGCATCATCCGACCGCCATCGCGACCACCCTGGAGGGCCTGCGTGCCCGGGTCGGCGCGGCGCGCATCGTGGTGGCGATGGAACCGCGCAGCAATTCGATGCGCCTGGGCGCGCACGCCGACGCGCTCGCGCCCTCGCTCGATGCCGCCGACGCGGTGGTGTTCCTGCACCGTCCCGGGCTGGCCTGGGACGCCGGGCGCGTGGTCGCGGCGCTGCGCGGCGAGGGCCGCGCGGTGCCGGACGTGGACGCGCTGGTCGCGGCGCTGCTGGAACTCGCGCGCGCCGGCGACCACGTCGTGTTCATGTCCAACGGCGGTTTCGACGCCGCCCCGCGCCGCTTCCTCGCCGCGCTGCGCGGGCGCGGCTGACGCGCCGTGCGCGGGCGGGCCTCGGCGCCGCCTTCAACCCCGCCCTGCTAGGCTGCGGCGATGGACGAAACGCTGGCGCTGTTCCCGCTGCACACGGTGCTGCTCCCCGGGGGTTCGCTCGACCTGCGCGTGTTCGAACCGCGTTACCTCGACCTGGTCGGCGAATGCGGCCGCCACGGACGCGGCTTCGGCGTGTGCATGATCGTCGAGGGCGAGGAGGCGGGCGCGCCCGCCACCCCCGCGGCCTGGGGCACGGCGGCGCGCATCGAGGACTTTGGCAGCGACGCCGACGGCGTGCTCACCCTGCGCGTGCGCGGGCAGCGGCGCTTCCACGTGCGGCGCACGCGCGTGCGCGACAACGGCCTGCTGGTGGCCGAAGTCGAATGGCGCGACCCCGAGGGCGACGACGAGCTGCGCCCCGAGCACGCGCTGCTCGCCACGCTGCTCGAGAAGATCCTGGAGCAGGCCGGCGGCGAGCACGCCGGGGCCGGCCCGGAGTGCTTCGGCGACGCGGCCTGGGTCGGCTGGCGCCTGGCCGAGCTGCTGCCGCTGTCGCTGGTGCAGCGCCAGCTCCTGTTGCAGGAGGACGACCCGCACGCGCGCCTGCAACAGCTGGTCGAGTGGGTGGAAAGCCTGGCCTAGCGGGCCGGCGCCGTCGCTTGCGGCGGGCGCGCATCCACGCGCAGCACCGTGAAGCCTCCGCGCTTGGCGGCGCGCGACGGGAACGCGGCCAGCGCCTCGCGCACCGCGGCGTCGGCGGCGTTGCCGTCCTCGAACGGCTGCCACAGCCCGACGCCGTCCACGATGCGCACGTAGCGCATCGCCTGCGCGGTGCCGACCCACAGCGGCGAGCCGTCGTCGAGCAGCTTCGGCGCGCGCCACAGGTGCAGCACCTGCTCCTCGTCGCCGCGCGCGCCCGCGCGGCGCATCAGCAGCACTTCCGCCTCGGCGCCGAGGGTCGCGGGCAACACCGCCTGCGCGGCCGGCGCGCGGTCCTCGTCGAGCAGGCCGAGCACGTCCATCCAGTCCGCCTGCGGCTGCACCCGCCAGCCGTGCGCCGCCAGCGCCTCGCGGACGCGCTCGAGCGGGCCGGCCACCTGCAGGTCCAGCGGCCAGCGCCGGCCGCTGCTGCGCTCGTTGCGGCGCTCCGGCAGCGTGCGCCAGCCGTCGCCATCCCACCAGGCGTCCGCGGCGAGCACCTCGGTCGGCGCGGGCTGCGCGAAGCGCTGCAGCAACGGCCCGCCCGCATGCGCCGCGTGCCACGCGCCGGCCACGAGGAACACGCCGTAGAAGGCCACCGCCAGCGGGCGCATGTCGAGCGGCCTGGACACGTGGCTGCGGTAGGCGATGCCGAGCGCCAGCAGCCAGGAGATGCCGAGCAGCACGCCGCCGACCACGTCGCTGAGCCAGTGCGCGCCGAGGTACAGGCGGGCGAAGCCGATGCTGGCGACCAGCGCGCCGCCGACCACGTACGGCCAGACCCGTTGCCGGCCGGGCAGCGCGCGCGCGATCAGCACCGCGAAGAAGCCGAACGCGATCGTCGCCATCGTCACCGCGATGGACGGGAAGCCGAAGCCCACGGGCGCGCCCGGGGGGCGCGGCATGTCGATCCATGCGTCCAGCCCCGCGGTCAGCGCGAGTCCGAAGCACAGCGCCGCGAGCCAGTGCGCCGCCGCGATCCAGCGCCGCCGCCACAGCAGCCAGGCCAGCACCGCGGCGCAGGCCGGGAACAGCGCCTGGGCGTCGCCCAGCGTCGCCAGCGCGGCCATCAGCCGGTCGGCGAGCGGATTGCGCAGCGTCGCCATCGCCGAATAGACGGTCTGGTCCACCAGCAGCGGGCCGCCGCGGCCGAGCACCGTCGCCAGCAGCGCGAACCAGGCCCAGCCGATCGCGAGCAGGCAGGCCGCCAGCAAGGCCAGCGGCGCGGATTCCGGCCGGTTGGGGTCCACCAGCGCCTGCGCGTAGCGGCCGAGCCGCGGGTGCGCCGCCGACCAGCGCAGCGCGCGCGCGAGCAGGGCGTCGGCGTGGCGCGCGAACCAGCGCCAGGCGTAGAGCACCACCGCCCAGGCCGCCGCCAGCATCGCCACCAGCGCGAGCAGCGCCAGCGCCAGCCGGTCCGCCACCGCGGCGACCGCGTCGTAGGACGCGCCGAAGATCCAGCCCGGGGCGAGGAACACGCCCGCCCAGGTCGCCGCCGCGAACAGGCTCGGCGGCAGGTAGCGCTTCAGCGGCACGCCGAGCATGCCCGCGACGGCCGGCACGAACGGCCGCACCGCGCCGACGTAGCGGGCGATCACGATGCCCTTGTTGCCGTGGCGCCGGAACAGCGCCTCGCCGCGGTGCAGGAGCTGCGGGTAGCGCCGGAACGGCCAGTGTTCCTGCAGGGTCGGGCCCCAGCGCCGCCCGATCCAGTAGCTGAGGCCGTCGCCGGCGAGGGCGCCGAGCCCGGCCGCGGCCAGCGCATAGGGGCCGGAGACGTGGCCCAGGCCGATCAGCACGCCGATGGCGAACAGCAGCGGCAGGGCGGGCACGACGATGCCCACGACCGCCAGCGAGTCGCAGAACGCCACCAGGAAGATGAGCCCGCCGGCGGCGACGGGGTGCGCGCCGATCCACGCCACCAGGCTGTCGATCCACGCGCCGGTCATCGGCCAGCGTTCCGCGCCGCGCGCGTGAGGAGCAGTCGGGTCATCGGCGGATTATGCTTGGCCGAACCGAGGAGCAACAATGGCGACCCTGTCCGGCAAGACCCTCTTCATCACCGGCGCGTCCCGCGGCATCGGCCGCGCGATCGCCCTGCGCGCCGCGCGCGACGGCGCCAACGTGGCGATCGCCGCCAAGTCGGACGTGCCCAACCCGAAGCTGCCGGGCACCATCCACACGGTGGCCGCCGAGGTCGAGGCCGCGGGCGGGCGCGCGCTGCCCCTGCGCTGCGACATCCGCGACGAGGAATCGGTGCGCGCCGCGGTCGCGGCCACCGTGGACGCGTTCGGCGGCATCGACGCGCTCGTGAACAACGCCAGCGCGATCTGGCTGCGCGGCACGCTGGACACGCCGATGAAGCGCTTCGACCTGATGCAGCAGGTGAACGCGCGCGGCGCGTTCCTGTGCAGCCAGGCCTGCCTGCCGCACCTGCTGCAGGCGCCCGACCCGCACATCCTCACGCTCGCGCCGCCGCCGTCGCTGGACCCGAAGTGGTGGGGCCCGCACACGGGCTACACGCTGGCGAAGATGGGCATGAGCTTCGTCACCCTCGGCCTGGCCGCGGAGTTCGGCCGCCAGGGCGTGGCCGTGAACGCGCTGTGGCCGCGCACCGTGATCGCCACCGACGCGATCAACATGATCCCCGGCGTGGACCCGGCGAACTGCCGCAGGCCCGACATCGTCGCCGACGCGGCCCACGCCATCCTGGTCCGTCCCGCCCGCGGCTTCTCGGGGCGGTTCCTGATGGACGAGGACGTGCTGCGCGAGGCCGGCGTGCGGGACTTCGACGCCTATGCCGTGCAGCCCGGGGCGCCGCTGCTGCCGGACCTGTTCCTCGACTGAGCCGGCCCCGGCCCGGCCCACGGTCCGCCTCGCGGCCGGCCTGTTAACGCCCGCCGCCCCGGGCGCATCATCCCCACGGGTCGCGACGACAGGGACGGCGTGGACGAGGCGGCAGCGGTGCCAGCGCTGGTGGAAGCCGCGCGCCGGGGGTCCGGCGACGCGATGGACGCGCTTTACCGCCGCTTCGCGCCGGTGGTGCACGGCGTGTTGCTCGGCTACGTGCAGAAGGCGGACGCGGACGACCTCACCCAGGACGTGTTCGAGTCCGCGCTGCAGCGCCTGCACCAGCTGCGCGAGGCCGCCGCGTTCCCGGGCTGGCTGCTGGGGATCGCGCGCAACGCCGCCCTCGCGGCGCGGCGGCGGCGCGCGCCGGCGACCGGCCTCGAGCTGGAGGCTGCCGACGCGCAGGCCGCGCACGAGGACCGCCTCGACGCCGAGCGCGCGATCGCGGCGATCCGGTCCCTGCCGGAGGCGTATCGCGAGACGCTGCTGCTGCGCCTGGTGGAAGGCCTGAGCGGCCCGGAGATCGCGGCCCGCACCGGGCTGGCCCCGGGCAGCGTGCGGGTCAACCTGCACCGCGGCATGGCCCTGCTGCGCGGGGCGCTCGGCGGGCGCGACGGAGACGGGAAGGACATGCGATGAGCGACGACCGTTACCTGTGGGACCGCAGCGGACCGGCCGACCCGGAGGTGGCGCGCCTGGAGCGGCTGCTGCGCGGCTACGCGTTCCGCGACGCGGCGCGGCGCGCGCCTGCGCCCGGGCTCGCGCCTGCGCGGCCGGCGCCCGGCGCGCCGCGCCGCCGGCGTCCGCGCCGCCGCTTCGCGATCGCGGCCGCGGCCGCGCTGGCGCTGTGCGTGCTCGGCGTGCGCGCCTGGGTGGAGCAGCGCCTGCAGTGGACGCCCGGCCAGCCCTGGCAGGTGCTCGCGCAGCACGGCGACGTGCGCATCGATGCGCCCGGCGACGCCGCCGTGCGCGGCCTGCTGCCGGCCTCCGCCACGCTGCGCACCGGCGACGGCGCGGGCGCGCGCCTGCGCGTCGCCGGCATCGGCGAGCTCGCGCTCGGCGAAGGCTCGCGCCTGCGGCTCGAGGAGACGCGCACCGGCCGCCACCGCGTGCGGCTGGAACAGGGCGCGCTGTGGGCGCGCGTGTGGGCGCCGCCGGGCCAGTTCGGCGTGCGCATCCCCGGCGGCGACGTGCTCGACCTCGGCTGCGAGTTCCTGCTGCGCGTGGACGAGGCCGGCAACGGCACGCTGTCGGTGCTGAGCGGATGGGTGCAGGTGGACGGCCTGCGGCGCGAAGTGCTGGTGCCGGAGGGGGCGCAGGTGCCGCTGCGCCACGGCGGCGCGGCGGGGACGCCGCGCGCGTTCGGCGCAGGCGCGGCGTTCGTCGCCGCGCTCGATGCCATCGACGCGCGCGGCGGCGCGGTGGACGCCGACGGCGCCGAGGTCCGGCGCCTGCTCGCGGCGGCGCGCCCCGAGGACGCGATCAGCCTGCTCACGCTGCTGCGCCAGCACCCGCAACTCGGCGAAGGCCCCTTGTTCGACCGCCTCGCGACGCTGCTGCCGGCGACGCCCGCGCCGACGCGCGACGCCTGGCGCGCCGACCGCGGCGCGGTGCTGAATGCATGGTGGAATGCGCTGCCGTATCCCCGGGTCAAGCGCTGGTGGATGCAGTGGCCCGACGCGCTGCCCGCGCGCGGCGGCAAGATGGCGGCGTGGGTGCGCAGCCAGGGCGGTTAACGGCACGGGCCCCCGCAACGTCCTCCCGATGCACGCGCGCCGCCGGCGCGCGGCTTCCCTGAACGGAGGACGCCATGCCATCGCTTCGCAACGCACGTTCGTTCCTGCGCCCGGCGCTGCTCGCCGCCGCATTGCTGTTCGCTTCGGCCGCGCACGCCGGCCCGCCGCTGCTCTGCCATCCCTTCGACACCGGCGGCGCGCCCTCGCTGCCCTGGGGCACGGGCGGCTGGAACGCGCCCGACCGCGGCTACGACACCGCGCACCTCACCGCCGACACGCTGCGCCTGCTGGATGCGCGCGCGCCGGTGGTGGCGCGGATGGAGACGCTGCGCCGCGCCGCGATCTACGCCAGCGCGGATGGCGCAAGGGTGCGCGGGCTCGCCGCGGCACTGGAGGCGCGCGTCGCCGCGGCGCGCGTCGCCCGCGCGGCCGCGCCGGCCGACCGCCTGCTGGCGCTGAACATCGGCAAGATCGCGCCGTGAGCCGCTGGCGCGGCGCGCGGCCCCGGCCCGCGCCGCGTCAGGCCAGCCCGTCGAGCGCCTGCGCCCAGTCGGCCACGAGGTCGTCGGGATGTTCCAGGCCGACCGAGATCCGCAGCAGGTCCTGCGGCGACACCGGACGCGGCCCTTCGACCGACGCGCGGTGCTCGACCAGCGACTCGCAACCGCCGAGCGACGTCGCGTTGGTGAACAGCCGGAGCCTGCCCGCGGCCGCGAGCGCGGCCTCGCGCCCGCCGCGCAGCTGCACGCTGAGCATCGCGCCGAAGTCCTTCATCTGCCGCGCCGCCACGGCGTGGCCCGGGTGCGAGGGCAGGCCGGGCCAGTGCACGCGCGCCACCGCGGGATGCGCGGCGAGGAAGGTCGCGAGCACCCGCGCGTTCGCGCAGTGCATGGCCATGCGCGCCGCCAGCGAACGGCAGCCGCGCAGCAGCAGCCAGGCGCTGAACGGCGCCAGCACCGCGCCGGTGACGTGGCGGCGGTGGCGCGCGGCCTCGAACCAAGCGTCGCGGCGCGCGAACACCAGGGCGCCGCCCAGCACGTCGCTGTGGCCGCCGAAGTACTTGGTGGCCGAATGCATCACCACGTCCGCGCCGAGTCCGATCGGCCGCTGCAGCACCGGCGTGGCGAAGGTGTTGTCGCAGGCCAGCAGCGCGCCGCGGGCGTGGGCGATGCGCGCGAGCGCGGCCAGGTCGGCCACCTTGAGCAAGGGGTTGGACGGCGTCTCCGCCCACACCAGCGCCACCGGCGCCGCGCAGGCGGCCTCGACCGCCGCGGCGTCCGACATGTCCACGTATTCGGCCGCGACGCCACGCTGCGGCAGGAATTCGTCGGCGAGGTAGCGCACGCCGCTGTAGCAGTCGTCCGGCAGCAGCACGCGCGCGCCCGCCGGCAGGGTTTCCAGCAGCCCGGCCGCCGCGGCCATGCCCGAGGCATAGGCCAGCGCGGCCTCGCCGCCCTCGAGCGCGGCGAGCGCGGTTTCCAGCCGGTCCTGCGTGGGATTGCCCTCGCGCTGGTATTCGTAGCCGGCGATGCGTTCGGCGGCGGGGCCGTGGCGGAACGTCGTGGACAGGTGGATGGGCGGCGCCACCGCGCCGGTGAGCGGGTCGCTCTCGGCGCCGGCGTGCACGGCGAGGGTTTCGAAGCGTGGCGTCATCGTCGGTCCTCGAGGAGGCCGCGCGCGCGCAGCTCGGCGCGCAGCGACGGCGGGTCGCGGTAGTGGTGCGCCTGCATGCCGGCGCGGCGCGCGCCTTCGGCGTTCCCGGCCTTGTCGTCCACGAACAGCACCTCGGCCGGCGCCGCGCCGAGTGCTTCGGCGCAGGCGAGGAAGGCGGCGGGGTCGGGCTTGGCGAGGCGGAACTGCGCCGAGCAGAACACGCGTCCCTCGAACAGCGGGAACAGCGGCGGGCAGATCCGCGGCAGGAAGTCGCGCAGCAGCAGGTTGTTGTTGGTCAGGATCGCGACGCGCGCCCGCGCCGCCGCCTCGGCGGCGATGGCCAGCGCGGCCGCGTCGGCGCGCATCGCCGCGTGCCGCGCCTCCACGCAGTCGTCCAGCGTGACCGCGCGGCCGAGCCGGCGCGCGAGCTCGTCCACCTGCCCCTGCGCGTCGTACAGGCCGAGGTCGGCGTCGTGCTCCAGCCCGGATTCGAACAGCGCCCGCGCCACTTCGGCCTCGGTCGTGCCGCAGCGCTGGGCGAGCACCGCCATCCGCGGTGCATGCGCGTAGTGCGCCAGCACGCCGTCCAGGTCGAACAGGACGACGGCCGGCGCGCGGCTCACGCCTTCGCCACCCGGAACGCTTCGCGCGCGGCGGCGATCGTGGCTTCGATCTCCGCGTCGCCGTGCGCCGCCGACATGAAGCCGGCCTCGAACGCCGACGGCGCCAGGTACACGCCGCGCTCGCGCATCGCGTGGAAGAAGCGGTTGAACGCGGCGGTGTCGCAGGCCACCGCCTGCGCGTAGGTATCGACCTTTTCGGCGCTGAAGAACAGGCCGAACATGCCGCCCACGCGGTTGGTGGTGAACGGCACGCCCGCGTCGCGCGCGGCGGCTTCGAGGCCGTCGCACAGCGCATGGGTCTTCGCCTCCAGCGCGTCGTGGAAGCCGGGCGCCTGGACGAGGCCCAGCATGGCCAGGCCCGCCGCCATCGCCACCGGGTTGCCGCTCAGCGTGCCGGCCTGGTACACCGGGCCGGCCGGCGACACCTGCTCCATCAGCTCGCGGCGGCCGCCATAGGCGCCCACCGGCATGCCGCCGCCGATGACCTTGCCGAAGGTCACCAGGTCCGCGGTCACGCCGTAGCGCGCCTGCGCGCCGCCCAAGGCGACGCGGAAGCCGGTCATCACCTCGTCGAAGATCAGCAGCGCGCCGTGCTGCGTGCACAGCTCGCGCAGGTGCCGCAGGTAGCCGTCGCGCGGCGGCAGGCAGTTCGCGTTGCCGACCACCGGCTCCACGATCAGGCCGGCGATGTCGTGGCCGACCTCGTCGAACAGCGCGGTGGCCGCGTCGAAATCGTTGTAGGGCAGGGTCAGCGTGAGGTCGGCCAGCGCCTTCGGCACGCCCGGCGAGGTCGGCACGCCGAACGTCAGCGCGCCGCTGCCCGCCTTCACCAGGAAGCTGTCGCCGTGGCCGTGGTAGCAGCCCTCGAACTTGACGATGCGCGCGCGCCCGGTGGCGCCGCGCGCGAGCCGGATCGCCGACAGCGTCGCCTCGGTGCCCGAATTCACCATGCGCACCATCTCGCAGCCCGGCACGAGCCGGGTGATGGTTTCGGCCATCGTCACTTCCAGCGGGTTCGGCACGCCGAAGCTGAGGCCGTCGCGCGCCGCGGCGACCACCGCCTCGAGCACCGCCGGATGGTTGTGGCCGACGATCATCGGCCCCCACGAGCCGACGTAGTCGATGTAGCGGTTGCCGTCCACGTCGTACAGGAACGGGCCCTCCGCGCGGTGCGCGAAGAACGGCTCGCCGCCGACGGAGCGGAACGCGCGCACGGGCGAGTTCACGCCGCCGGGCATGAGCGCGCGCGCGCGCTCGAACAGGGCTTGGGAACGGCTGGTGTCCATCGGGATCCTTCAGAAGAGCGCCCGCAGCGCGCGCGCCGCGGCGACCGGGTCGGGCGCGGCGAACACGCCGCCGACCACGGCGACGAGGTCGGCGCCGGCGGCAATGGCGATGCCGGCATTGTCCGGCGTTATCCCGCCGATCGCCACCAGCGGCAGGCCCAGCGCGGCGGCCCCGCGGAACAGCGCCGGCGTCGCGCGGCGCGCATTCGGCTTGGTGGAGGAGGGGAACAGCGCCCCGAACGCCAGGTAGCTCGCGCCCGCCGCGGCGGCGTCGCGGGCGCGGGCCGGGTCGTCGTAGCAGGAGGCGCCGACGATGGCGGACGGGCCCAGCAGCGCGCGCGCGGCGGCGACCGCCGCATCGCCTTCGCCCAGGTGCACGCCGGCGGCGCCGACTTCGGCGGCGAGCGCGGGGTCGTCGTTCACCACCAGCGGGACGCCGGCCGGGGCGCACAACGCCTGCAGCCGCGCCGCCTGCTCCGCGCGGAGCGCCGGCGCGGCGGCCTTGTTGCGGTACTGCAGCCAGGTCGCGTGCGGCAGCAGCGGCGCCACGCGCGCCAGCAGGCGGGCGGTGTCCGGCTCGTCGGGCGTCACCAGGTAGAGGCCGCGCGGGCGGCCGGCGCGATCCGGCGTGGCGTCTGGCATGCGCGTTCGGCCTGTGTTCCGGGAAGGCGCGCATTATCGCTTCCGGCGCGGCGCCGGCGGTGGGACAATGGCGCTTCCCCCGCCGTTTCCCGCAGGAATGTCCCAGGACACCGCCGCCAACGTCGCCTACCGCACCTGGATGTGCGTGGTCTGCGGCTTCATCTACGACGAGGCCGCCGGGCTGCCCGAGGAGGGCATCCCGCCGGGCACGCGCTGGGAGGACGTGCCGGACACCTGGACGTGCCCGGATTGCGGCGTCACCAAGGACGACTTCGAGATGATGCCCATCGCGTAGCGCCGACCATGGGTTCGGCTCGACCTCAATGCGGCGCGGCCGCGCCCACGCCGAGGTCCACCAGCCGCTCGCGCAGCGTGCCCGCATCCGCGGCACGCGGATACAGCTGCAGGTAGCGCCCGAGGTCGGCGCGCGCGCCGCGCAGGTGGCCGAGCTTCGCGTAGCCCAGGCCGCGGTCGCGCAGCGCTTCGGCGTTGTCGGGCGACAGCCGCAGGATGCGGTCCGCGCAGCGCACCGCGCGCTCCCAGTCGCCGCCGTCCGCGTACGCGCCGTGCAGGTTGCGCAGCATGCGCATGAGCATCGCGCGGTGCGACGCGGGATGCAGGATCTGGTACAGCGCCTCGTCGTCGGGCGGCTCGCCGCCGAGGTGCGGGCGCGCGCGTTCGCGCAGTTCGTCCTCGTCGAGCGGACGCCCGCGGTTGAACGGATCCATCACCAGCACGCCTTCGCCCACCGGCAGCCGCACCAGGAAATGCCCCGGGAACGACACGCCGTCGAGCGGCAGCCCGAGCCGCCGGGCCACTTCCATCTGCACCACCGCGAGCGAGATCGGGTTGCCGAGCCGGCGCTCGACCACCTCGTTGAGGTAGCTGTTGCGCGGGTCGTAGTACTCCTGGTGGTTGCCGCTGTAGCCGAGCTCTTCGAACAGGTACTCGTTGACCGCGGCCATCTTCAGCGGCAGCGGCGCGATCGCCTCCACGCGCCCGCGCAGCGCGTCGGCGTGCGCCTGGATCTCGGCGTCGTAGCGCGCGGGATCGATGCCCGGGTATTCGTCGCGCGCGATCAGCAGCGCGGTGCCGAACAGCGGCAGGCCGTCGTCGTCGCGGTCGGCGAGCGCGTCCCAGTCGGGGAGTTCGATGCGCGGGGGCATGCGCGCAGCCTGCTACGCCGCGGACGCGCGCGCAACCGGGCGCGCGTTCAGCGTGGCGCGGCGATGCCGGGGCCGAACGTGATGACGGCGCCGTCGGCGAGCCCCAGGCGCGCGGCTTCGCCGGCGTTCAGCTCGAGCACGTAGCGCGCCGGCGCGCCGCTCGGATAGGTCGGGCACGCGTCGCCGAGCGTGCACGGCGGCACGCCGCGCTGCTGCGACACCAGCCTGCGCGCATTGTCGAAGTACAGGATGTCGAGCGGGATGCGCGTGTTCTTCATCCAGTACGACTGCGGACCTTCCTGTTCGTGGATGAACAGCATCCCGTGGCCCGCCGGCAGCGCGTCGCGGAACATCAGCCCCTGCGCGCGCTCGTCGTCGTCGTCCGCGACCTCCACGGTGTAGCGCTGCCCGCCGAGCTCCACCCAGTTGCCGCCGCTGGCACAGGCGGAGAGCGCAAGCAGGAGGGCGGGGGCAAGGGTGCGGAAGGTGCGGTTCCGGGTCATTTCCTGGGGCTCCTGGAGGGGTCCGCGCGACCTTCCCCGAGGGGCCGGCCCGCGTCAAGCGCGCGGACCCCCTTCCCAAACCCGGACGCCCCGTGCACAATGCGCGCCCTGCCGAGGACGGCGGGCCCTGAACCGGGCTCCACCGACCCTCCGGGAAGCGAAAAAAACCCCTCACGGGGTGTTGACGTTCCCGAAAAGGCATGTATCATGTGCGGCTCCCTCGGGCACTTCGGTGGCGAGGACGGAACGAGGCGCTGAGGCCGGTTCCGGAGATCTTTGACAGTGTGCGCAGGTGACTTGTGCGGGCGTCTGGCGGGTGGCTAATCGTCCACTTGCAGACGTTCGTAACAGAGCAACAAGTCAATTCAAAATGCAGAAATGCATGCGAGTGATTCTGGAGCTCGGGACGACGACTGCACTCAAGACATTGGACGCAAGTCCGAAAAACTTAAGTGAAGAGTTTGATCCTGGCTCAGAGTGAACGCTGGCGGCAGGCCTAACACATGCAAGTCGAACGGCAGCACAAGGGAGCTTGCTCCCTGGGTGGCGAGTGGCGGACGGGTGAGGAATACATGGGAATCTGCCCAGTCGTGGGGGATAACGTAGGGAAACTTACGCTAATACCGCATACGACCTTCGGGTGAAAGCGGGGGATCGCAAGACCTCGCGCGATTGGATGAGCCCATGTCGGATTAGCTAGTTGGCGGGGTAATGGCCCACCAAGGCGACGATCCGTAGCTGGTCTGAGAGGATGATCAGCCACACTGGAACTGAGACACGGTCCAGACTCCTACGGGAGGCAGCAGTGGGGAATATTGGACAATGGGCGAAAGCCTGATCCAGCCATGCCGCGTGAGTGAAGAAGGCCCTCGGGTTGTAAAGCTCTTTTGTCCGGAAAGAAAAGCTTTCGGCTAATACCCGGAAGTCCTGACGGTACCGGAAGAATAAGCACCGGCTAACTTCGTGCCAGCAGCCGCGGTAATACGAAGGGTGCAAGCGTTACTCGGAATTACTGGGCGTAAAGCGTGCGTAGGTGGTTCGTTAAGTCTGATGTGAAAGCCCTGGGCTCAACCTGGGAATGGCATTGGATACTGGCGGGCTAGAGTGCGGTAGAGGATGGCGGAATTCCCGGTGTAGCAGTGAAATGCGTAGAGATCGGGAGGAACATCCGTGGCGAAGGCGGCCATCTGGACCAGCACTGACACTGAGGCACGAAAGCGTGGGGAGCAAACAGGATTAGATACCCTGGTAGTCCACGCCCTAAACGATGCGAACTGGATGTTGGGTGCAACTAGGCACTCAGTATCGAAGCTAACGCGTTAAGTTCGCCGCCTGGGGAGTACGGTCGCAAGACTGAAACTCAAAGGAATTGACGGGGGCCCGCACAAGCGGTGGAGTATGTGGTTTAATTCGATGCAACGCG